>CEVZ01245453.1_pt1 | contig 13172 bp, 5 predicted proteins | sample 361371 | NCBI WGS metagenome assembly CEVZ01 (sample SAMEA2620217, study PRJEB7988) | marine metagenome | isolation source: saline water (ENVO:00002010), including
CTCTTAACCGGGCGGTCGCGGGTTCGAACCCCGTCAGACCCGCCATTGCATATGCTAAGCAATCGAGGATTCATAACCGATGGTCGGAGACGGCCGATTAGGCGGCGCTATGGGGAAAGATTACTGGATAGGAGATGTTAGGTCCGGCTCCCACGATGCCGAAGAGGTAGTTCTGAAGGGATGGGTCCACAGAGCCAGAGGTTCCAACAATATCTGGTTCCTCGTTCTTCGAGACTCGACCGGGCACGTCCAGTGCGTGGCAAAGAGGGAAGTTCTGGGAGACGAATGCTTCGAATCACTCAGGAACGCATTAATCGAATCTAGCTTGGAGATAACAGGGGTAGTCGAGCCAACAGAACGCGAACACGGCCACGAAATCCAGATCACCTCTGCCAATGTCGTCGGGCCGGTGAATCCCGAACGACCCTTCCCGATCACTGAATCGGCGATGGAGGAATCCGATGGCGGGGAGACCGAGTTCCTGTTGGACAACAGGCACCTATACCTCCGAACAAGTAGGATGACAACCATGATGAAGATTCGTAGCTCAGTTTTTGGGGCAATCCACTCATACTTCCGTAGCCGAGACTTCACGGAGTACCAGGCGCCTAACTTCGTTGCTGGAGCTGTAGAGGGCGGAAGTACCCTTTTCGAAGTGCCATACTTCGGAAAGAAGGCATACCTAACCCAATCTTGGCAGCTCTATGCCGAAGCCGCCATGCCGGCTCTGGAGAGGCTATACACCATGGCTCCATCTTTCCGAGCTGAGAAGAGCAGGACTAGAAGGCACCTGACGGAGTTCTGGCATGCCGAGATGGAGATTGCATGGGCTTCCAACGACGACGTGATGGAGCACGGCGAGGGAGTGGTGAGGCACGTGGCTAGGACGCTCCTTGAAGAAAGGTCAGATGAACTCGAGGAATTAGGCCGCGACGTCTCCGTCGTGGAGAGATTCGCAGAAAGCGAATACCCAAGGATACGCTATGACGAGGCAATAGAGATTCTACAGTCAAAGGGTGTGGAGATAGAGTGGGGGCAGGATCTAGACTACTCCAAAGAGAAGATCCTAACTGCTGACTTCGATGTTCCCCACTTCCTTACTCACTACCCTAGGGTCGCCAAGCCATTCTACCACCGCCCCGATCCCGAAGACCCGAAATACGTACTATGCCATGACCTTCTAGCACCGGAGGGATATGGGGAGATCATCGGGGGGGGAGAGAGGACATGGTCCGAGGAAGAAATACTCGAAAGGATCGATGAGGAGGGGACTCCGAGGGAGCCTTACGAGTTCTACATCGACATCAGGAGGTATGGGGGCGTCCCTCACGGAGGCTTCGGTTTGGGAGTTGACCGTCTATGCACCTGGCTCTCCGGAGCTGAGCACATCAGGGAGGCCATACCATTCCCGAGAGACAGCAGAAGAGTCACCCCCTAGGCAAGTGGTACCATGGACTCCGAGCAGACGCGCCCTCTCGCAGGATTGGTTGCCATCTCAGCAGTCACAGCCAGCCTATGTTGCCTCCCCTCGGTAGTTTGGGTGATGCTTGCGGGATCCTCCGCGATTGTCGCCGCAGACCAGCTATCGAACGACCTCTACTACTCGTGGGTTAGATTTGCCCTATACTTCGTGTCACTATCCATGCTCTCCTACGGCCTTGTTGTATACTTCCGAAATAGGGGGGTTTGCACCCTTGACGACGTAAAGAGGGAGAGGAGGAGGGTCGTGAACACCACTCTAGCTGTTTTCACCGCTGCTATAGTGACATACCTGGTCTGGAATTTCGTAATCCTCGAGATAGTCGGAATAGCAATCGGTCTACCCTGGGAGGACTCTGCTTTCTGGAACTAGAGGCTAAAACAACGAATGCCTCTTACGACGACCGCCCCTAGCAGCATCATGCCTGAAGGTTGGCGAGACATGGACATAGCAAATCCTACTGAGGAGCACTCGATGCTCAGAGAGATGGTTCGAAACTTCGTCAGAGATAGGGTGGAGCCCCAGGCTTTGGAGAACGACAGAGAGGAGCGATTCAACTTAGCCCTATTCAGGGAGATGGGGTCGATGGGGCTGTTGGGGCTAACTGCCCCCCCCGAGTTCGGTGGAGCCGGAATGGATGCGACATCCGTTGCCATAGTCAACGAGGAACTATCATACTCAGACCCAGGACTTTGCCTAGCATTCCTAGCTCACGATCAACTGTTTGTGAACAACTTGGTCCACAGCGGAACGGATGATCAGAAGGATCGAATCCTTCCCAAGGTTTGCAGCGGCGAATGGGTTGGATGTCTAGGAATGAGCGAACCAGACTACGGCACAGATGTGTTGGGGATGCAGACAAACGCATCAATCAGGGACGACGGCTCTTGGGTAATCAACGGCAGGAAGATGTGGATTACCAACGGAATTATCGATGAAGACGGGACTCCTGCTGATGTCGTTTGGCTTTATGCGAGGACAGGGACAGACGAAAGGGGTAGGGCCGAACTCACGACGTTCCTAGTAGAGAAGGGGATGAAAGGGTTCTCCGCAGGCCAGAAGATCACCGACAAGCTCGGAATGAGGGCCAGCACGACTGCAGAGCTGGTGTTCGAGGACTGCGTTGTGCCAGCAGAGAACGTTGTAGGGAAGCCAGGGGAATCCATGATTCACCTGATGAGGAACCTAGAGCACGAGAGGGTTGGACTGGCTGCAATGAGCGTTGGCATTGCTAGGAGGTGCCTTGAGGACATGAACTCATACGCAACAGAAAGGGAGGCGTTCGGAAAGCAGATCAGGGACTTCGGACAGATCCAGCGCCACATTGGGGAGTCATGGGCCGAGTACAGGGCCATGAGGGCATACGTCTACGATACCGCAAGGCAGATCGAACTCTCCGAGGCTGGCCACAGGCTAGACTCAGATGGCGTGAAGCTTTTCGCAACCACTGCGGCGAAGAATATCGCGGATCGTGCAATCCAGGTCATGGGGGGGTACGGGTATGTCGGGGAATATGTTGTGGAGAGGATGTGGAGAGACGCAAAACTCCTCGAGATAGGCGGCGGGACTCTGGAGAGCCACCAGAAGAACATAACAAAGGATCTGAATAGGGATCCCGGGGCAATCGACCAGTAGCCGTGAAAAAGACCCCTCTTTTTCCAACCATCCTGATTTTCTGGTAGTCCCGCCCGGATTCGAACCAGGGTCCCCGGGACCAAAACCCGAGATGATGGACCACTACACTACGGGACTCCGCTCCGCCCCAATAGTCGATACTATTGTATTTGACGGGACCCAGAGCCGTCAATATCAAGCCTAATCTGCGTCCCGTTTGTTCATGCGGGCTAGAGTTTGCGTAGCTGTGGCCATGTTACTACTGGCTTCAAACTCGTCCTCGTATGCTTCAGAAAGCCAAACAGAAAATACGGAAGAATGGTCAGAGAACTCCGAAAAGCCAATTGAACAGAAACTGGGACCTCTCAACACTTGGTTGGACGATTCACTCTCTGAAAGGATACTCTCGGGACAGGAGAGGGTCTGGGTGACTGTAATTACTAGCTCTTTGGGGCACTTGGACACTTGGCAGAGAAAGGTGGGCGAGGTAGAGTCCCAAGCACCCGCTGGCCCCGGCGAGATGCTGGTCCATCACGATATCCGGTCAGGTGGGGTGGACCATAGAACATTCTGGATGGATGCTAGCCTAATGCCCAAGCTTCACGACTTGCAGGGCGTGATTGCAATTATCGACGCGCAGAGAAACCCTGAGCCATATGGCATCTCTATTCCCGAGCACCAGCCCAATACCGTCAGAACCGGTGAAATCCACGGTGCCAATGATGCATGGGACCTAGGCTACTCTGGCGAGGGCCTTATCGTTGCTGTAGCAGACACAGGGGTAGACTTCGCACACCCCGATCTAAATGGGACTCAAGCTAGGGTGGATTACCATGATTCGGACTATTCTGGCTGGCCACTGATGTTCGATCACAACAGCATGTACTCTTGGATGGTCGATGGTGAGGCCTATCCGGAGTCTAATACCTGGTACGCAAACACGTCCACAATAGATTACGACGACGATGGCGACGGCTTCCTTGACGACTCCGGATTCGACATCTCGGGAGTTAACCAGTCTTTGTCGGGCGAATATCACCTAGGTGAGCATCCAGATCCAAAACTAAGGGATGCTGTTGGGGGGGACGTCCCAATCCTTGTTGTTGACGATTCAGTGCCCGGACATTACGTTACCGTTTGGCCAGATACTGACAGAGATGGGGCATTCGGGAACGAGAACCCAATGAGGCCTGGCGAGGAAACTTCTGGGAGGGACCAAGATGGGGATGGCCTCTGGGACATTTCTGCAGGACTCCTATACTGGGTTTCAGATGGATCCAACGGAGTCCCATATGGGTCGACCTACTCTGCTCGGCATGGATATTCGGATCGGATAGCGGGACCCGGGAACCTGACTCTGTTTATGCTTGAATCGGGGAGTCACGGGACACTATGTGCTAGCGCAATTTCTGCCCAGGGAGTAGTTGACGATGGAAGGGTACTAGGGATGGCCCCCAATGCCACCATCTCTTCAATAGGGAATCACTATTCTGGCGGGCACTCTTTGGATGCCTGGAGATTCATCGCCGAGGGATACGACGGAGATCCAAGCACCCCCGACCAGCCACACATCGGATCCTTCTCCTTTGGATACTCCTCGGTAGACGACTCGGGTTCTGATGGATACTCGTTGTACCTTGATTGGATTACAAGGGTATACAATTCCAATGCATCTTATGCAGTGGCAATCGGGAATGGAGGTCACGGTTTCGGAACCACGAAGGTCCCAGGAGCTTCGCATGGCGTCTTCTCTGTCGGGGCTTTCAGCAGCAGGTCTTCAGATTCCTGGGGGCAGAGCGCCCCATGGTCAAACCGGGGCCCTAACGTAGTCGGGAGGATGGATCCAGACATAGTTGCGGTGGGGTGGTCAGCAACCGGCGACACGCCCCTGAACTCCGAGGAAAGCGCAAATGACGCTTGGAGGACTTGGGGCGGTACAAGCTTAGCAACTCCCGTGGTAGCAGGATTACTTGCCCTAGTGGAGGAAGCATGGATCGAGAATCTCGGCTATCATCCTGGCTCACAAGAGCTCAGGGATTTCGTACTATCTACGGCAGATGACCGGGGATACGAGCCATTCATCCAAGGAGGCGGTTGGATGAACGCTTCCAGAGCAATTAGAACTCTAGAGGGGCATAATGGAACATGGTCAGTTTCCCCGGCCCAGTGGAACACGGGGTGGTTCCATGGGGCTCACAGGGATGCAAATCTGAATCAGATCAAAGCGGGGGAGAATCAATCCTTCGAACTCAATTTCTCCAATCCAAGTGACTCGGATTCCAATCTTAGCCTCTCACCAGTAACATTCCAGCCCCTCGAGCACACGGTGCTAGTCTGGAACAGCACCGGTAACGGAAGTAGCGGCGGCCAAAACGACACCTGGGATGGGCACCAGGGGGACAGGCCCGACCTCCTCATCCCAATCCATATTGCAAACAACTCCTCCTACCAGCTGCCACCAGAGACTGTACAGTTCAGAGCCAGAGCTACAATACAGTACGAGGCATTTGACCATGATCAGGACAGATCCTCCATGGAGAGAGTCTACCTGGAGGTATTTCGTTGGACAGATTTCGATGGCGATGGGGAATACCACAATGACTCCGACTCGGACGGTATGGTCGACGAGTCCGAATGGGAGGATTCCGAAGAGCTAGAGGAGGTCACCTACTGGTGGGACCATGGCCCTCAGGCAGAGGTCAGGGTAGGCCTTCCCTTCGAGGACTCAAGTGACGGCCTCCTACTAGGCGTATGGAGGTATGAGGGCGAGCCCTCTGGAATCGACCCGGTAAGGATAGAAGTCGATTGGACAGCTTTCGGAATTGTCAGTGATCAGTGGATTTCTGCTCCCTCGGATGTCGTCGTTCCAGCAAACTCTGAGATTTCCACTCAGGTCACAGTCTCAGTTCCATCCGATGCGAATCCCGGACTGCACCAGCATGGAATCAGGATTCGGAGCCAAGACTCAGAAGACCCCAACAAAACAAGGGAATGGACCCTCCCAGTGGTCACGAACGTCCCCTGGGTGGGCCCTTTCTCACTCCTGCCAAAGCCGCTAGATGGGAACACAACAAACCAGACCCTCTACTCCGAGTCTTGGATTAGCGGGGCAACCAGGTGGGACTGGAGGGCAGAGAGTGGAGACTGGAGATTCCTAACCGTGGATTGGCCAGAACACCTCGGAGGGGACGGAGCGATAATTCTGGATGTAGACTGGGATGACAACCCATACACCGACATTGACGTGCTATGGCTAACTGAGACTCCACACGAATACTCCGAAGAAGACCCAATTGCCTACGGTCCAAGCACCTTCTTCATCGAAGAGAGGTCGGTAAACAACTATGCAGGGGGTGGCCAGCATGACTGGGGGACTTACACGGGAACGTCTAGGGAGACATTCGTTGTCCCTGCAACCCCTGGAACACACCAAATGGTGCTTCATACCGCACTACACGGAGTTGAGACCAACGACAACCCCCTAAACATCTCTGTTGGCTATATCGCAGCGGAATCTTCGGGCTTCAGGAAGACTGTAACGGACTGGGCTGAATCGGAAGTCACAGACTCTGCATTGGTCGTATCCACCATGCCACTACCGGTCGAGTCCCTAAGCGCCCATGGCTGGTCCATGCCCGTGACCCTGGAGAATCAGACAGCATACCAGGATGATCCAAACGACAAGATGACCTCTTCTTGGTGGCACAACTTCTCGTTGGCAGATACTACCGAGCTTAGCATAGAGATGGACTCCCCAGACAGCGTTGACTTGGACCTATTCCTATTCAGGGATGACGACGGGGACGGCATCTTCTCTTCAGGCGAAGAGGTTGAGAGGTCAACAGGGGGGGAATCGGACGAGACAATCGACCTAACAGAACCAGAGGACGGGCTCTATGGGGTAGCTGTTCAGGGATGGTCAGTAGACGGCGAATCAGCCGAATTCTGGATTGACATAGAGATCGTTTCGGGAACCTCGCTGAATGTCTCGGGCTTCGAAAGCCTGGATGAGTCGGCCATTTCATCACTATGGCCGAATGGATCCCAGGCTCTAGGTGGGGCCATTCCTGAAGGAGCCTTAGAGCTAAACCTGAGCTTTCAGAGGCCATTCGGCGAGGGATCTTGGACCGGCTTCGTAGACATCGAGCTCCAAGGGGGCGCGAAAATCAGGCTCCCATACCAATATGACCTCCTGGAACTGGACCCTGAGATCTCCTTCACTTCCCCAGAGAACCTGACCGAGACAAATGAGAGGCTTCCAATTAGCCTCCATGCCAGAGACATCGGAGAGGGCTTCTACATCGAAAACCTCTCTTGGAACTGGCCCTCGAACAACTCCAGCTTTGCAGCAGAGTCCGCATGGGGGGTTTCCACTAACGGGAGTATGGTAGATCTCACCGGACAGTGGAATGGGTTTGAGAACGAATCCAGCGATTTGCTTTTCAGGGAGGTTTGGGTTAACTCATCGCTCCCAGAAACCGAACAGTGGTTCGACTTCCATGCTTCGATCATTGATGCGTCTGGCAGGTTTTCCGAAGACTACCTGTCGGTATCTTACGACTTGACAGCCCCCCCGCTCCTCATTTCCGGATTCCCTTGGATCTCCAATTCCAGCAGCATTGATGTCTCCATCCAGACGGAGCCCGGTGCAATCCTCACTATGGATGGGGTGGGGCTAGAATTAGATGATAGCGGACGCTCAAATCAAACCATTATCCTTGAGGAGTCAACAATGGGACTCCACATGAATAGGCCTTTCTTCCACAGCGGACCTGGTAACTCCTTCGTCATCTCCTCTACGGATGGGGCCGGGAACGCCGTATCTTCGTCCTTTCAGGTGGTCTACGACCCAGATCCTCCCTCTGACGTGGACCTGGTCAGCCTTGTAGACCAAGCAGGATTCTCATACAACGAGAATGACCTGGGAAGCCCGGTCAATCTGACCAGTGGGACATTGGTATTCGAGATCCCTGTGGATTCAAAGGACTGGTGCGTCTTCGTAATCTACTTCTCATGGATCCAGACATCCCAATGTTACGAGGGCCAAGAAAGGCCCCAGATACTCAACGAAACTACGGGATTCCCGATATCGGGGATATCGGATTACCCTCTAACCGAGACGGTTTCCGTCCCACTCGACATTACGGGCCTGGGAGAGGGTGAGATCGAAATCAGGATCACGATAGAGGACTGGGCGAACAACTCGTACGAGGACTCATGGCCACTGACCTTCGACTCAATACAACCCGAAGTCTCCTGGGGGATATCCCCCTCGTCCGCGAATACTCTCGATGGGCACATCCAGAACATTTCCTGGTGGTCGTCGGAGAGTGTCGACGTTTCCATTTCTATTAACCAGGCAAACCTCTCTCCTCAGAATGGCACTAATGGGTCCCATCAAATCGCCCTGAATAGGACAGGGACTCACATTTTCTGCGTGTTCGCAGTAGATGAAACCTCTGAACAGGAGAACAGCAACGAGTTCCACGAGTGCAGAGAGATGACCCTTCCCGAGGAAGACTACGAGACCGCAGTTTCCGGTGTTAGTGAGGGCCTTGTATCCCTCGACAGCGTCGATCTTGTACTGGACAGACACGAGTCCCAGCAAGCTATCTGGACTAGTCTGACCACCGGCGAGTCGGGAATAATCTATCCCGGAGAGGGAACGGTCATCATCTCTCTACCATTGGCGGAGGGGTCTAACGAATTCCTCATCGAGATGGACTCCCTAGATGGGACTGACTCATACATGGTCTCATTGGAGAGGGACTCGACCCCACCGGTTCTGGAGTTGTTTGAACGGAGCTACCGCGAGTCCCCCTTGAATCATTGGAAGGCGCTCTACGGCTTCTGCGAGCCTGGACTTCTGGTGAGCATCAGCACCCCCTCCCAATCGAGGGACCTAGTTTGCCCGGAGAGTGGAGACTTCACCCTCGATTTTCCCACCCCCAATTCACCGGGGAACTACGCGATAAAGGCCCAGTCTACGGATTTGGCGAAGAACACAAACTCTTCCGAGATAGTGGTAGTGAACCAAGGGTGGGCTGACTGGGCCATTGAGGATGCTTCCCAAAGCGGGCCTATGCTCGCATGGCTATCCGTTGGGGGGGTATTGGCCACCTTCCTACTTCTGGCATTAACTTCGAGGGTCCATTCCATATTCTACAGAGGGGAAAAATAGCCATCCCAAAGATAATCCCTGAACTTCAAGTGGGACTTCCATGCCAATAGGGTCCGTAGGAGTTGTCGGGTCAGGCCAGATGGGAAACGGCATCGCGCAGGTGTCTGCATGCAGCGGGCTGGACGTGATTATGGTAGACGTTAACCAGGATTTCCTGGACAGGGGCATGAAGACAATAGAGGGGTCCCTAGGTAGGCTGGTTTCAAAGGATAGGATGACAGAAGAGGAGGCCTCCTCATCAGTTTCGAGGATCCAGACCTCGGTAGGCCTGTCACAGCTTTCAAATTGTGACCTGGTAGTCGAGGCCATTCCCGAGATTCCCGAACTGAAGTTCTCCACATTCTCCGAGCTAGACGAGATTTGCAGCCCCAAGGCAATTCTCGCTAGCAATACGTCAAGCATCTCGATAAACGAGATAGCAAGCCACACCAGCCGCCCGGAAAGGATCATTGGAATGCACTTCATGAACCCGGTGCCAATAATGAAGCTGGTAGAGGTAATCAAGGGCAGTCAGACCTCGGACGAGGTGACTTCAGAGGTGGTTTCCGCTGCTGAGTCAATGGGGAAGATCCCACTATCCTGCAACGATTCGCCAGGGTTCGTAAGCAACAGGATCCTTATGCCAATGATTAACGAGGCAATTCTGGCCCTAGAGGAGGGCGTTGCGGAGCCAGAGTCAATTGACGGGATTATGAAGCTCGGGATGAACCACCCCATCGGGCCGCTAGCCCTGGCCGACCTGATCGGCCTAGACACAGTGTTGCACATCATGGGAGTCCTAAGGGATGGCCTGGGTGATGACAAGTACAAGCCCGCGCAGCTCCTCTCCGACATGGTGGCGAAGGGCACTCTGGGTCGGAAGACGGGCTCTGGTTTCTACGACTACTAATCGCACCACTCGCGCGCGGTGCAATTTCTACACCATTTTTCGCCAACCTTCAATACTCTCCCGCTCTCGGGATCACCATGGGCAGTGCCATTAGGGCCAAGCTGGTTGCTTCTATCCTGGTTCTGTCCATGGCCTCAGGCTTGGCTCTGGCCAATGACGCAGGTAGTGGGGCCGATGCAGGGAACCTCCCTTCATCCGCCTTGCCACTGAGTACCCAAGACGCGACATACTTCGGCAACTTGACCACTAGCACAGACGAGGACGACTACTACTCGATCTACATGCCCAATGGAACCGGGTTATACGCCGAGCTGATCTCTCCGGGATACAGCGGTTCTAATGGCACGAATAGCAGCTCAGCTTGCACGGGCGCAAGCTCCCCACCTTGCGATTTCGACTTGTACCTATATGACTCGAACGGAGCGCAGATAGACTCGTCGCTTGATACCGACGGATACGACGAAGTAACTACCAATGGAACCTCCGTGGGGGGGGCCAACGTAACCCTGAGGGTTACTCACTGGGATGGGGACGGCCAATACGCACTAATTACCCGGATCCTCCAAGTTAATCCCCCTCCTCCGCAGAACGATGCAAATTCCGGGGGCGACGCATCGAACTCATCGTCCTCTCCGACCCCTCTGAACTCGACCAATGCGACCCACTTCGGATATGCCGACAATACCTACGACGAGTATGACTGGTACAACGTCAGCGTCCCACTCAACCACACTATAGAAGCAAGCCTGTCTTGGAACGATACTTCAGCCGACCTGGACCTGCATCTATTCGACCAGAACGGCTCATACCTGGACTACAGTTACGACTACAATCCAGAGAACGTCTCCAGCGGGACGGAACTCGTTGGCGGTACAAACGTCTCACTTCTCGTCAGGGCTTGGGCTTCTGGGGACAACTACTCCCTAACGATCTACTTCCAGAACATTTCTTCCGCCCCAGCCTTCAACCAGAACGACGCAAACTCCAGTACCGATGCTGGGAACACTTTCTCTTCGGCACTATCCCTGCCACCGTCAAACGGAACATATTACGGTTGGATCTCAGATGGCTCGGACACCGACGACATATACCAGGTGAATGTGCCAGAAGGTAAGGCAATTCAGGCAAACCTCTCCTGGAACAGCTCCTCCAACGACTTCGACCTGGCACTCTACGACGAAACCCAGTCGATGATCGACTCAAGCGCTAGCGATAACCCAGAGGAGGTTGCTAGCGGATCAACCAATGTCAGCAACTCGACCGTGTTCCTGTTAGTCCAGTCCTCAGCAGGATGGTGGGGGAATGGGGGGGAGGGCGAATACACGCTGGGCATCTCCTTCGTCAACCTATCCGAGGTCCCGGGTCTCAACCAGAACGACGCCAACTCGGGGGGGGATGCCGGAAACGAGATATCAAATGCAACTCCGGTGGTTAACAACACCGCATGGATCCCGATTATGATGACCTGGGAGGGTTATGCAGACTCCGGCTCCGACTCATTTGACGTCTACCGAGTGTACGTTCCAGCAGATCACGGGATTTCAGCCGAACTCGATCCCGGATACACATCATCCGGCTCCTTCGAGCTCACCCTATACGACTCTTCCAACTCGGTAATCGACTCTTCCTACTATAGCAGCCCCCAGTCCGTAACCTCGAATGGATCCTATGTCGGAGGGGACTACTCCTACCTAGAGGTGTACGCGTACTACATCGACGGCCTCTACAACGTAACGCTGTGGATCTTCTCACTAGATGCTGACGGTGACGGTTACTACGACGAGGTGGAGTACGAGTGCGGCTCCGACCCAAACGACAACGCCAGCATACCACAGGACACTGACGCGGACGGGATTTGCGATTTCATCGACGAGGACATTGATGGCGACGGGGTCGACAACTCCAATGACTCGTTCCCGAACGACGCCAACGAGACCTCCGACAACGACGGTGACGGGTTCGGCGACAATTCCGACGACGACGATGACAATGACGGTTGGACGGACACGGATGAGGATATCTGCGGGACCGACAACAGCGACTCGTCGTCGTTCCCAAGCGACATCGACTCCGACGGAATCTGCGACTCGGAGGACCAAGACATAGACGGGGACGGCTACGACAACCAGGATGACAGCTTCGACTACGACCCCGACGAGTGGAACGACACCGACGGGGACGGGCTTGGCGACAACTCCGACGATGATGACGATGGGGACGGATTCTACGATGGAAATGAGGTGGACTGCCTATCCGACCCCCTCTCAGCATCATCCATCCCTACGGACACAGATTCGGATGGGGTCTGCGACGAGCTGGACGACGACTTGGACGGAGACGGGACCATCAACGACCTTGACGACTTCCCGTTGGACGGGGACGAGAGCGGGGACAACGACGGTGATGGGATTGGCGATATCGCAGACCCAGATGACGACAACGACGGCTATCAGGACACCATAGACGAGTTCAGCCTGAATCCAGCTGAGTGGGCGGACAACGACGGCGACTGCCTATCGCCCAGCATACAGACTAACACCACCGGAAACGGCTGTGGCGACAACTCCGACAACGACGACGACAACGACGGCTGGTCCGACGACGACGAGAACGACTGCGGGACTAACCAGTTCTTGGCGCAGTCCTCCCCTGTCGATCGGGACAACGATCGCCTATGCGACATACTGGACCCGGATGACGACAACGACGCGTGGAACGACACAATCGATGCCTTCCCAAACGATCCAAACGAGTGGGACGACCTCGACTTGGACAACCTTGGTTCGAACACGGACCCCGACGACGACGGGGATGGGTGGGATGACGTGGACGAGCTCAGCATCTGCAACTCCGATCCAAGGAACCGGTCCTCAGTGCCAGATGACTTCGATGGGGACCGAATATGCGACAACCTCGACGACGACGATGACAATGACATGGTTCTGGACTTCGACGACGCCTTCCCATACGACCCCGACGAGACCCGAGATACCGACGGTGACGGCAGG
>CEVZ01033439.1_pt1 | contig 13162 bp, 14 predicted proteins | sample 361371 | NCBI WGS metagenome assembly CEVZ01 (sample SAMEA2620217, study PRJEB7988) | marine metagenome | isolation source: saline water (ENVO:00002010), including
GGGAGGAAACTACGCCTTAGCTGCAGCAAGAGCTTTATATAAGTCTAAGCTTTCGGCTGAAGATATCGCTAAAAGGAGCCTTGAAATAGCTTCTGAACTTTGTATTTATACAAATAATAATATTGTGTTAGAAAAGATAAAATGACTACATTCACTCCAAGAGAAATTGTTTCTGAATTAGATAGATTTATTGTAGGCCAAAAAACTGCTAAGAGAGCGGTAGCAATTGCTCTTCGAAATAGATGGAGAAGGCAGCAAATCGAAGGTTCACTTAAAGACGAAGTTTTACCAAAGAATATTCTTATGATTGGGCCCACTGGTGTAGGGAAGACTGAAATAGCAAGACGTCTTGCAAAGCTAGCCGATGCACCTTTTATTAAAGTAGAAGCCACTAAGTTTACCGAGGTAGGCTATGTGGGCAGAGATGTTGAGCAGATAATTCGCGATCTTTTAGAAGTATCAATTAGTAACAACAAAGAAAGTTTAAAAAAAGAAGTTAAAGCCAGGGCTGAAGTTAATGCAGAAAAAAGAGTTATTGAAGCACTAGTTGGGTCATCAGCAACAACACAAACTAAAGAAAAGTTTAAAAAGATGCTAAGAGAAGGTGAGCTTGATGACCAGGAGATTGAAATAGAATTATTATCTAGTCCTTCCTCACCACTAAAATCCATGGAGATTCCAGGTATGCCTGGCGGTACAATGGGGATGATTAATTTGGGAGAGATCTTTGGAAAAGGATTTGGCCAAAAAAGAGAAAAAAGAAAACTATCAGTGAAAGAGTCTTATGACTTTTTATTAAATGAAGAATCAGACAAGCTTATAGATAATGATAACTTAATTAAAAGAGCAATAAACAACGCTGAGCAAGATGGAATTGTATTTATTGACGAAATAGATAAAATTTGTGGAAAAAGTGGAAGAGGATCTGCCGAAGTAAGCCGAGAAGGCGTTCAAAGAGATCTTTTGCCTTTGATAGAAGGGTCTACAGTTAGCACAAAGTACGGTTCAGTTAAAACAGATCATATTCTTTTTATAGCTTCTGGAGCCTTTCATGTAGCAAAACCATCGGATTTATTACCAGAACTTCAGGGGCGACTTCCTAATAGAGTTGAACTTTCTGCGTTGACTAAAGAGGATTTTATAAGGATTCTTAAAGAACCTGAAAATAATTTAGTTAGGCAATACGAGGAGTTAATAGCGACGGAGGGTGTAAAGTTAAAATTTACTGAAGGAGCAATTTCCGAAATAGCAAGGATAGCCTCACAGGTCAATGATGATGTTGAAAATATAGGTGCAAGAAGATTACACACAATTCTTGAAAAAGTTTTGGATGATATAAGTTTTTCTGCATCTGATAAAAAAGTTGCTACTGTTAATGTAGATGATAAATATGTACAAAAGCAAATAGGTGAAATCTATAAAGATAATGATCTGTCAAAATTTATACTTTAGCTTTTTTTAGATAAATCATTAATGCTCCTTCCCCTCCATTTTGTCGGGTAGCAATATCATACCATAAAATATATTTTGAAAGCTGATCTGAATTTAGCCAGAGAGGAACTGTTTTTTTTAGTTTACCTAAGTCTTCACCCCATAAATTTTCCGATGATCTTTTTTTACCTTTGCCAGTTATTATCAAAAGAAGTCTTTTATTAGTCTTGTGAGACTTAAAAATAAAATTAGCAACTTTTTTTTTTGATTCTGCAAGTGTGTAGCCGTGCAGGTCAAGAATTGATTCAACTTTAATTTTCCCCCTTTTTATTCTTTTTAAAGTATTTTTTTCTAATTGGTGGAGGCTTAAATTAGATTCTTCTTGTTCTATTATATCTATTTTATTTTGGTCTAAATCATGAGCTATTTTTTTAACTATACTTATTTTATCTTTAACTTTTTTTTTAACATTATTTTTTTTTTGTTTTAATGGAATTACTTCTTTTTTAAAATCTTCCCAATCATTATTTGTCATTTCTTTTCCCTAGGAATTAGAAAATATATAATCAGTTTTTCCTTAAGTTTGCCAGCTACTTTTTCAGCGTCATGTCCTCTTCCAGTAAATAAATCAGCTCGATTAACTCCCATAATTGCAGACCCTCTATCCATAACTACAACAGGTAAGCTTTTCTTTAATGAAGTTTTAAGTAACAATGGAATTCCCAATGGATAATAATTTTTATCAACCGCAACACTTGAGAAAGAGTTAAGCTCAAGCCCAAAAGCACCCTTTGATTGAGCAGATACTTTTTCACTTAGTTCAAAAAAAATGTACCTTTTATTATAATTTAATATTTCTTTGATTTTGTTAGGGTTTTTAACAAAATAGTCTTTTATTGAAAATAAATTAATATCGCCAGTTATAAGTTTTTTTTGGTACAAAAGTTTGCCAATTGATTTATATTCCAAGTTATTGTTGTTAGAATAATTTATTTTTATTCGAGTGTTATCTTTAAAAACACCCATACCTGAGCCTTGTATTTGTAAAAAGAATAATTCAACTAAACTATCAGTCCAAAGGAGAACATGCTCATTTTTGAAACTTTTATTTATGTTTTTTCTTTCTTTATTTTTATAATAGCTATCATATTTGAGAATTGGTATTTTAAATATTGAAGTTTTTTTTTTGGAGACATTAATTTCTGGTTCATAATAACCAGTCAGAAGGCCTCTTTTTTCAGATAAACTTCCAACATGAAAGTTTTGATAAAAAAATATTTTATTTATTTTTTTTAATTTTTTAGTTTCTTCACAAATTTTTTTCCATCCCTCTATACTTCCAAATTTTGGATAAGAAGAATGTTGTCTAATCTTATTTAGATTGTTATTGTTACAGCTATTTTTTAGAGATTTATGGAAACTTATTAGATATTTTTCATCTATATTAAACCCTTCTAGTGACTCGTAAGCGTTAGAAAACCTAAATATAACGAAATTTAAAAAAAAGACGACTGATAAAAAAGAACAAGCAAAGTTTAAATCAATTACTTTCTTCAATTTTTTCTAAAACCCAGTTTGGATTATTACTTTTTAAATTTTTCGAAAACAACCAATTTTCTACTATTGACAAAATTTGATTGTTATCGCCATCAATTATTTCTCCTTTTTCATCTTTAGTGACTTGAACTTGCTCGGATGAAAATTTTACTTTTATGGATGCTATATTACCCTTCCCTAGAATTGCTTCTGTAATTTTGGCTTCTTTAATACCAATAATATTAACATCAAGGTTTTCCTTTTTTTTGGCCCTACTTTTAATTTGACTATCAAACATTTTGAATATTCCACCTGATAAAAGGTTTTTAAGGGGACTAATATTTTCATCAGAATATTTTTTTATAATGAATTCAAAAGCTTTTTTTGCTCCATCTAAAAAGTCGTCAACTGAAAATTTGGTATCTATTGCGCAAATTTTTTTCAACTCCTTATCGATAGAAGGGTTTTCATGAAAAATTTTAGTAGACAAGTCAATCTTATTATCAAGAGTTTCATTTCTTGTTGTTTTGTCTGGGTTAGATTCTTTCAAATTTGATTTGTCTCTAGAAAACTTGCTTGCAATATCGTGTTCATTACCTGTTTTTTTCCCTAGAGTATTTTTCAATCTATTAATAATGAAGACCGCAATCATGGCTAGTATCAGAATGTCTATGTATGGTATATTATTCATTTTATTAATTATCTGGAAGCTTCCTTACATTTTATGTATTATAATTCTTTCAACATTATAATGAAACCTTAATATGGCAAATAAAAAAAAAAATTCAAACATAAACAACTTAAAATTTATTATTAACGCTCAATTTCTTAAAGACCTTTCTTTTGAAAATCCTAGAGCACCCGAATCCCTGAGAAGTTTTTCGTCTAACCCTTCTTTCAACATAGATGTAGACGTTAAGTCAAAAACTTTGACTGATCATGGTCCAAATATATATGAAGTTGAGTTAATAGTAAAAGGCGAGACGAAAGCTGAGGATAAAACGCTTTTTCTTATTGAAAGCTCATATTGTGGAATTTTTACCATTGAAAATGCAACTGACGAGATTTTAGAAAAAATTTTGATGATTGAATGCCCAAAATTTTTGTTTCCATTTTTGAGATCTATTATTGCCAACACAACTCGTGAGGGTGGCTTTCCCCCTTTGATGCTTAACCCTGTCGACTTTGTTGGTATGTATGAAAAGAAAAAGTCTAACAAACAGTAAGCTTTTTAACTTTTTTTATTTTTAATATCTGATTTTAATGAAGCTTTAACATCGATGGTCGTTTTTCCAGCTTCCCAGTCTGTTAAAAATTTTTGAAGTTTTTTCTCATCAATTTCTTTAAGTTTTTTAAATTCTCGATTTTGTATAGAGTTCTCTTTTTTGAAGATATCCTCTAACTCACTGATCTCATGGAGCTTTCCTTCGTTTATGTAATTCACTATAATTGACTGAAGTCTTTCATTTTCATTATGAAGCCTCAAATTGTCTTCCTTCATCTTTTTAAAATGCTCTTTTAATTTTTGAAGATCTTCTTCCTTAAGAATTCTTATATTTTTTTCAAAATTTTTAAGACCTTGCTCTAGGTTCTCTAAAATTACGTCTTTTATTATTAAAATGTCTTCAGTTTTAAAGTTGTAGTGACTTTTATCACTTAATTTGTAAAAACTATTTAATGCAGAAAGAATTTTGTTTACTCTTTTTTTTGACAAAATTATAAAGTTGCAAATCTTGAAAAACGATCTTTCATTTTTAGACCACTCTTTACGAGGTTTATATCTAAATTTTTTTAAAAATTGGTATGCGTCAGCAAAGGAGACAATATTTCCAGTTTTCTTCGTCATTTATAGCATTTACTATGTTTCATAATCTAAAATTTATCTTTAATTATAGTATAGCAAGAAATACTACTTTATTTTTGAAAAATTTAATATGAGATTTTTCAATTTTTCACTTTCTCAGGTGAAAGTAGTTTTTATAATTCATGGATATAAATTAACATTTTTACTTACCTGTCGTTATTAACATTAATTAAAGATTATGCAGTTATAGTAATGGTTTTAGAAAAAGTTAACTTACACAAAAAAAAGATTTGGGTAGTTGGTCACTCTGGATTAGTTGGTTCCTCTTTAATTCGAAAGTTCGAAAATGATGACTGTTCTATTTTAACAGCAAAAAAATCAGAATTAAATCTTTTAGATCAGTCTGAAGTAAATAAATGGGTTTTATTCAATAGGCCGGATCTAGTTGTTGTTTGTGCAGGTAAGGTTGGTGGGATAAGAGCTAATCTGGATAGCCCTTACGAATTTTTGTATGAAAACAGCCTAATCCTAATAAATGTTATTCATGCTTCATTTAAATACAATGTTGAAAAACTCGTAAACATATCCTCGAGTTGCATTTATCCAAGAGAGGCTTTAAACCCACTTAATGAAAAAATGATTTGTTCTGGTAGTGTTGAACCTAGCAATGAAGGCTATGCGTATTCGAAGATCATAGGTTTAAAAATGTGTGAGGCTTTAGCAAAACAATACAATAAAAACTTTCTATCTCTAGTCTCAACAAATTTGTATGGACCAAATGACAATTTCAACCTGAGAACAGCTCATGCTCCGGCTGCTTTGATTAGAAAGTTTCACGAAGCAAAAATGAGGAATGATAAGTTTGTTGATATTTGGGGTTCTGGAAATGCAATAAGAGAATTTCTCCATGTCGATGATTTTGCAGAGGCCTGTCTTTTAATATTAAAGAATTATAATAGTGTGGAACCAATTAATATTGGAAGCGGTAATGGAATAACATTAAGAGAGTTTGCATTAGAAATTAAAAAAATAGTTGGATTTAAAGGAAAAGTTAATTTTGGAAATAATAATCTTGATGGAATGCCTTCAAAAGTTCTTGATACTTCAAACCTGAAAAGACTAGGATGGAAGCCAAAATTAAGCCTTAGAGAAGGCTTAAAGCTCTACTACAATTGGTACAGAGAAAGTATTGATACTAAAAATAAAAATAACCTTATAAATTTACCTATTTTTGGCAATAAAGATAAAACTCAAACACAAGAAAAAAGTTTCTCGGGTAATTTTACGTAAAGGTTACTAATTTAACAAAACTTCGCTGTTTTTCATAAATTCTTTGGCATGCAAAATGCTAGTTAACATTATGAGAGATGAAATTAGCATTACAGAAAAGATTCAATTACTTTCTAAGAAATCGGTAAACCTTGAAAAGTTTAGTACTTTAGATGTTTCAATAAAAAACAATCACGCTTTCCCTCGCCTTGTAACAAAAACGAATAAACAGAATAAAATGTTTTATCCACTTGCCCAATCTACCTGGGATGAAGAGGAACATCATGCAATAATACAGCAACTCAATACTGGTCAGTTAACAATGGGAAAAAAGGTTGAAAATTTTGAAAAAGATTTTGCAAATTTTGTCGGAACAAAATATGCAATTATGGTAAATTCTGGGTCTTCTGCAAATCTTCTTATTGTTTCTGCAATAACTCTTTTAGCAAAATATGATTTCAAAAAAGGGGATGAAATTATCGTTCCGGCACTTGGCTGGAGCACAAGTTTTTCACCATTTACTCAGTATGGAATTAAATTGAAATTTGTTGATATTGATGACCAAACTTTAAACATTGACCCTGAAAAAATTAAAAATGCGATATCAAAAAGAACGAAGGCTGTACTTGCAATAAATATTTTAGGGAATCCAGTCGAATTTAATAAGTTAAAAAAAATATGTGAGAGCCATAAATTAATTTTAATAGAGGATAATTGTGAATCCTTAGGAGCTAAATATAATTCGAAATTTGCGGGAACATTTGGTGTTGCTGCATCCCATAGTTTTTTCTTCTCACACCATATACAAACAATTGAAGGCGGAATGATAACAACTAATGATAAGGATATTTTTGAATATTCTAGATCTTTACGTGCACATGGATGGACAAGAGATATGTTAAAAAAAAATTATTCTAATAAAAGTCCTTCTGAAAAATTTCACAATCAATTTAAATTTATTTTACCAGGATATAATCTTAGGCCAAATGAATTAAATGGTGTTGTTGGGTCAGTGCAATTAAGAAAACTTCCAACATTTTTAAAAGTAAGACGGGAAAATTCAAATTTATTCAAAAGCTTATTCTCAGATAAATCATATTGTAAGATTCAGAAATGCGATCATGATTCTTCTTGGTATGGTTTCAGCTTGATTTTAGATGGCAGTTTATCAGGAAAAAGAGACCAAGTTATCAACCAATTATATACGAGTGGAATTGAAACAAGGCCAGTTGTCACTGGAAACTTTGTAAAGAACCCAGTTTGTAATTTTATGGAACATGAAGTGTCAGGAATTTTAACTAAAACTGAAAAAGTAGATAGAAATGGTTTTTTTGTTGGTAATTCTCATACTAATTTAGAAAATCAACTCTTTAAATTATCAGAGACCCTGAAAAAACTAAGTTAGAATGATATGATAATTAATAATTTAATTGGAGGTTTGGGCAATCAGCTTTTTCAAATCTCAGCTGGTTATGCTCATGCTAAAAAAATTAAAACTGAATTTGCTATCAACTACAATATAGGACTTGGTAGCGGACAGGGACACCACCCAAATAGATATAAAAACAATCTATATAAAAATATTCCCAGCACAAATAGGAGAACTTTTATTATGTATAATCAAGAGTTTGGCTATTCACCGATAGCTTGCTTAGATGATCTATGCCTAATTGGATACTTTCAATCTAGTAAATTTTTTAGGGGTTACGAAAAGGAAATTAAAAAGCTGTTTAATTTTCCAAGACCGTTAATGGATAGGGTAAAAAAAAAGATGAGTAAAATTAAGAAGAAAAAAGTTGGGATACATCTCAGATTAGGTGATTATCACGATAAGAGTCATGATGGAGTTTTTATAAAAATAAATTACAAAGATTATTTGGATAAAGTACTTTTAGATTTTGATGAGGAGTATGAATTTCTAATTTTCTCAGACGACCTAAAATCTTTGAAAAAAAAGATTGATATTCAAAACTTTATTAACCTTAAAAATAATGATGAAATAGAAGATCTTTTTGCTCTGTCACAATGTGATGAAATTGTGATGAGTAATAGCTCTTTCTCATGGTGGGGGGCATTTTTGGGTAATGAAAAAAAAAGAGTTTTTTGTCCAGACAAATGGTTTGGTCCAAAGGGATTTAAGAATTTCCAAGATATATTCGAAGACTCATGGATAAAAATAGATGTTAAAAATGCAAATTTATAAATGTGGAAATGGAGCGGGAAACGAGATTCGAACTCGCGACCCTCACGTTGGCAACGTGATGCTCTACCACTGAGCTATTCCCGCAATGTCTATGCGATATTCAATATACTTAATATTTAATTAATTACAATATAATCCCACAACAAAATTAATTTAAAATAATTATTTTAAAAGTGTATAATCATAGTCATATAAAACTTATGCTATACAACTTTAATAAAAATTATAAAGATTTACCAAAAACTTTACCATTATTTCCATTAAGTAAAGTACTTCTATTACCTAGGGCAAAACTTCCTTTGAATTTGTTTGAAAATAGATATTTGCATATGTTTGATGACGCGCTTGCTAATGGAAGGTGCATAGGTATGATTCAGCCAATTCAACGGTCAGGAAGTTCTGTTGACAAAAAAAACCCAGATCTTTATTCAATTGGTTGCGCTGGTTACATCACTGCTTTTTCTCAAACAAATGATAATCGATATGAAATTATCCTTAAAGGCTTGTGTAGATTTGAAATATCAAAAGAACAACCGTTAAAAAATGGTTTTAGATCTGCTAATGTTTCCTGGAGGTCATTCAAAGATGATTTTGAAAGATTAAAGTTGAAAAATAAATCTATGAGGAATGATTTTTTAGAAACTCTAAAGCTTTACCTTAAAAAAAAATCAATTAACGCTGATTGGGAAGCAATCGAAGTATCAAACGACGAGGATTTGATTAATTCAATTTCTATGGGATGCCCATTTGATGTAAACGAAAAACAAGCATTGCTACAAGCTAAAAATCTCGATGAAAGAACAGATATTCTAATTTCATTAATGAAAATTTCCATGAATATGAGTGCGGTCAGTGGGTCAGGTACTGCTTTATCATAGAATGCAAGATTTTAATGAAGATATACTTAAGTTTCTAATTTGTCCAAGAACAGGAGGAAAACTGCTCTATGACAAAAAAGAAAACATTCTTCATACTTCAGACAAAAAAAACATTTATAAAATTAAAAATGGCGTACCAATTTTAACTATTGATAATGAGGACTAATGATTCCTAATGAAGTCAAGCTTTCTAAAGATATGAAGTCTATTCAAATTGGCTACGAAAATGGAAAGTTTTTAATATTATCTTCAATGTTACTTAGAGCGAGAAGTCCCTCAGCAGAAAATAAAAAAAATATAGAATTACCAATTAGTAATAATTTTGAAAGTGTCTCAATTAAAAAAGTTGATAAAGTTGGAAATTACGCATTGAGAATAGCTTTCAGTGATGGTCATGATACAGGGATATATAGTTGGGAATATTTGTATGAAATAGGTATCAAAAATTAGGATTTTTTAATCCCATAGCAAATAACATACTTTGTTTTTTTAGAAAATTTGATTTATTAAAAATTTTAAGCCCACGCTCCCTTAGTTTCTTAAAAAATAGAGAGTTGTTTGAAAATAATTGATTCAATCTGTGTGTTGCCGTAATTAACATATTTTTGTCTATTATTCTAGTTTGAGCATAATTTCTTAGAACTGTGTTACTACCAAGATCTAGTCCTAATTTGTATCCATTGACAATTGATTTAGTAAGCTCGTATGAATCACGTAAACCCAAGTTTAACCCTTGGCCTGCGATAGGATGTATAGCCTGACATGCATCGCCTATTAGCACTACTCGTTCTTTGTAATAATCATAACAAGAAAAGAGATTGAGGTTATAAATAACTGGAGCAGTTAATTCTTTAATTTTCCCAAACTCATTTAAATATTTTTTGTTAAAATCGTCTAGAAACATTTTTTTATTTAAATATTTTTCTTTTTTACTTTCATCGACTGTCCAAACGATGGATGACGAACACCCTTTATTTTGAATCATCGGAAGTAATGCAAGAGGTCCAGACGGGTAAAACTTTTCGAGTGCAGTAGCGTTATGTGACTTGTTATGTTTAATATTAAAAACAAAGGCTATTTGTTTATAATTATGTCGTAAATACTTAATATTAGCCATGTATCTCATTTCAGAATACCTTCCGTCTGCTCCAACAACTAAGGGTGAACAAAGTTTGCCTTTATTAGAGTTAATTATTACATTCTGAGAATTAGAAGAGATTCCTTTAATTTTAATTTCATCAATGAAATTTATATATTTAGATTGAAAAAGTTCTTTGTAAAAAACTTTTTTTAGGAGAGAATTGTTTACTATATACCCAAGTGGCCCTTCACCTAGTAAGCTTGATTTGAATTCAATACCGCTAAAATTATTCCCCTCAGAAACTTTTATTTCATTAATAGGTTGAGCTTGCTTAATTATTTTTTGCCAGACATTAATTTTTGTTAAGATTCTAGATGACCCTTGAGAAATGGCAGACGTTCTAAAATCCTTATATTTTAAAAAATCAGATTTACTATTTTTTTCGAGAATTGTTACATTAATTTTTTTCTTAGATAAACTTAAGGCAAAAGCCATCCCAACTAACCCTGAGCCAACAATTATTATGTTATGCTTATAATTCAACAAAACCTCTACAATTTTTCTATTTTTTATGTAAATATTATTACATTAATCAATGTTTAAAAACTTTAAAGAAAATTTCGAGAAATTTTTCATTTTCTCTCTACTTTTCCTGATAGGTATGTTTGTCTTCTTGTCTTTGATTACGCATGATCAAATTGACAACGATTATTTTAAATACAATTCGAATTCTGAGGGTAGTAAAAATTTACTAGGTTTTTTTGGGGCTGTTGTTTCTGGTTTTTTGTATGATATTTTTGGACATATTTCCTACATCATTCCAATTTTTTTAGTAGCTAATTCATTCAATCTAATCTTTGGAAAAGGATTATTTTGGTATAATTGGTTTTTTCTTCCTTTGTTACTGATATTTGCTTCCATTCTTACAGAATTGATATCACTTAATTACTTGCAAAACTTTTTTGATGGCGGCCTTCTTGGTCTTGGCCTTTATAATTATTTAAGTTATTTTTTAGAGGATTTCTGGCACCCTCTTTTGTTATTAATTCTTGTCACTTTTGTAACTTTCACTATATTTTTTTTTTCAATAAATATTAGAATCTTACAGGTAAACTCTTTTCTTAGATTATTATATAATTCATTCTTATATATTTCTTTTCTATTAGCCAAATTTTTTAGTTTAGGAAATAAATTTAACCTAGAAAAAATATTTGAGAAAAATAAAAAACCAAAAACACAGAAAATTTCTAAATCGAAGAAATTTCCTTTATCAAAGACTAAAGTGCAAGAAGATTTTAATTTTCCTTCTTTAGAATTGCTTGAGAAACCCAAAAGAAACCCCAGTACAGAGGCTGAAAATAGGCGTAATACCGATATTAATAAATCACTGTTAACCAATGTACTTAATGATTTTAAAATTAATGGTGATATTACAGAGGTTAAACAAGGACCAATCGTAACTCTCTTTGAACTTACTCCTGCACCTGGCACACAATCGTCGACTGTTATTAGACTCTCAGATGATATTGCAAGGTCCATGAGATCTAATTCAGCAAGAATATCAACAATTCCAGGGAAGGACGCCTTGGGCATAGAAATACCAAATAAAAATAGAGAAACTGTATTCTTAAGGGAGCTTTTAGATAATGAGCTTTATAAATCAACAAATTATAAGCTACCACTTGCTTTAGGAAAAGATATTTTTGGCAGACCTGTTATCGTTGATTTAGCAAAAATGCCTCATCTTTTAGTAGCTGGAACAACGGGCTCAGGAAAATCAGTTGGTATAAATGCTATGCTTTTATCTATACTTTACACTCTTACCCCAGAAGAGTGCAGACTAATTCTAATTGACCCTAAAATGTTAGAGTTATCAATATATCAGGATATCCCCCATTTGCTTACTGAAGTTGTTACTGACCCGAAGAAGGCAATTTCTGCTTTAAAGTGGGTGGTAAAAGAGATGGAAAATAGATATCAAATGATGGCTCATTTGGGTGTACGTGAAATTGAAGATTATAACATAAAAGTGAAAAAGGTGCTTGATGATGGTAAAGTAATCTTTAAAGAGACCCAAGTAGGTTATGACTCAGAAACTGGGAAGCCTGTTATGGAAAAGAAACCATTAGATCTTAATGTTTTCTCGAAAATTGTAGTTGTTGTTGATGAATTAGCTGACTTGATGATTACCAGTGGTAAAGAAATTGAATCTGCAATTCAAAGGCTATCGCAGATGGCTAGAGCTGCGGGCATACATTTAATCGTTGCAACTCAAAGACCTTCAGTAGACGTTATCACAGGAACTATAAAATCAAACTTTCCAACTAGAATAAGCTACAAGGTTGTAAATAAAATTAATAGTAGAACAATTTTAGAAGAACAGGGTGCAGAACAGCTTCTTGGTCAAGGGGATCTGTTGATTACAATGCTGGGTGACCAGCTTCTCAGAGTTCACGGTCCTTATGTAAAAACAGAGGAGGTTCAAGCGGTTGTTAATCATTTGAAATCTCAAGGGGAACCTGAATATTTACAATCTGTGACAACTGAGGATGAGGATAGTCAGAGTATTGGCTTAGGTTTTTCAGACTCAGGTGATGAACTTTATGACAAGGCCGTTTCAATAGTTTGTAGAGAAAAAAAAGCATCGACAAGTTTTATTCAGAGGCATTTACAAATTGGTTATAATAGAGCAGCAAGAATTATTGAGAAAATGGAGTCTGAAGGTGTTGTGAGTCCGGCTAACCATGTGGGAAGAAGAGAGGTGTTAGTTGGTAAGAACAATTAGCATTTTGCTAATTTTTCTGATATCTACCTCCTGTGGAATAGCTACTACTGTTGGCGCAGTTGCTGGGAATGCTTCTACATCCACAAGAGGGATTACTGGTACTTTTAGTGATAATTATTTATTGTCTAGAGTTAAAGCAAAAGTCTCTTCTTTAAAACTAAAAAATTTTACTAAC
>CEVZ01095254.1_pt1 | contig 13081 bp, 9 predicted proteins | sample 361371 | NCBI WGS metagenome assembly CEVZ01 (sample SAMEA2620217, study PRJEB7988) | marine metagenome | isolation source: saline water (ENVO:00002010), including
CAACACTCTGATCGATTCCGCGGGGTTAATCGGAATCGTAACATTACTAATCGGAATCGGGGCCCTGTCAATTGTTGCAGGAATTAGGATTGGCCACCACAGAAGACTGCAGGACGCGTTGGATGCATACGGTGTGACCCCGGACCGCCTAGCTGTCAAGCCGGAGGACAGGGGTGTAGACCTTCCTTCCGCTCCAGAAATCCAAGGTTTCTCGGAAGATAATAGGGAATGAAGCCTAATTTTCTTCCTCTGCGTCTACGTCTTCGGAAGGACCCCATTCTGCATCGGGGGACCCGCCGGACCATTCTCCAAATATCGCAATGTCCTCGACATCCTCATCTTCCCTCCAAGGAGGATCGCCATCGGAACCGCTGATAATTAGGCACCCTTCATCATCTAGCCTATTCTTCAGAGTCGTTACCCCCCTCTTTACCGGGAGAAGATGTCCGATTGGAGACCCAGAGTTGACAAACGGATGTGTTGCAGTACTGATCAGTAATCCTTGGACGGGTGAAACGATGTCATGACTTTCTCCGGGAACCTCCGGATCTGTCACCGTGGCGACGATGTCAGCCTCCTCCACAAAGCTCCCCGCAGGAGCCAGAACATCCAGCAAACCTCCTTGATCTGAGCGAATCCATATGGAACCGGAAGCTAGCATCCTGAATCTTGGTTTACTGGGATATCCGGGAAGCATCCGAAGTGTGCGAAGAATGTTGATGATTCCATACATCGAAATCTGTACGGACTCTGGGTCTGCCTCATCAGGCCCTCCTCCTTCGAATGTGATACTGGCCATGTTGTTATCATTGGCTGTTCTGCGGAGGGAGCCACGGGGGCCTTCGCTATCGAGAATTGTCTCGATTCCAAAGCCTCGGGCAATCCGATTACTGCTAGGATGGGCCAGGTTTGCTCTTATTTGGGGTACGTTGGTTCGGCCCTTTGCAGCAGTATGTAAGTCGACGATGTAATCACTACCTGAAATTAGATTCTTCCAAACACCACTCGCAACTCTGGATGTTGTATTGCTATCCGGATTTCCTGGGAATGATCTGTTTAGATCCCTACGATCTGGAAAATATCTGGATCTCCTCCTGTAACCGGGCAGATTTACTATTGGAACAATCCGGATTGTGCCGGCTAGGACACTTGGGTCAATCAATCGATCATCTCCCATGAAGTTCGCTCCACACAGGTATGTGAGAGCTAAGGGGCCTACGAGTTCGTCTCCATGAACTGCCCCTAATAGAGTCACTACAGGACCGGGTCGAGACCCATGTACTACACTGACTGGGATGGGCCAAGACTCGCCAATCTCAACATCCAATAAGTCATACTCGAGGTGCCTTATTGTTCCCGGTTTTATGCGCTTTTTCAGGAAATTATGGTTCTTTGTACCACCGTTTCTAGACCATTTTGCTGGAGTCTCTGCGACCTCGCCCAGTGCCTTCTCTATCTCCATTCTCCGCCTCTTCGGAATCTGGTTTGCGATCTTTATCGGGGCGTATCTCCTTCTCTTTGTCCTAGGTGCTGCCTTCGTCCGGACAGCATTTTCCGGCGAGTCTTTGCCTGAGGGAACGTCCGATGCCACCAATCGCGGGAAGGAATGGCGAATTAATACAATGCGGATGTCGATTATTGGGAATATTCAATTCCCTTGGGCACTCAAATTGGACCATGGAAGATGGTTTTGAACAGTCTGTACAAGAAATGCATGCACCAAATAGTATCTGCTTTGGATGCGGGCCAGCGAATTCCGAGGGCCTCAGAATACGGTCATTCAGAATAGAGGGCGGCCTACGAATGGAGTTCGAACCAAAAGAGGAGCATCAGGCCTTTCCAGGAATGATCAATGGAGGAATAATCGGTACACTACTAGACTGCCATGGGAATTGGGCAGCAGCTATTGCCCTAATGGATCAGTCTGGGGAGGACTCGCCCCCCTGCACAGTTACTGCCTCCTACAACGTCAAACTTAGGAGGCCGACGCCCTTTGGACAGAAACTTTCCGTAGAGGCTGAAGTAATCAACATCGAAGAAGATAGAGCCGAAGTTAGGATGGTCCTTACCTCAGATGGAAACGTGTGTGCAACGGGAGAGGGTTTGTTCGTAGCAGTGAAGGAAGGTCACCCTGCTTTCCACAGATGGAATTGATCCTTCGGCATCCTTTAGAACGGCCGAATTATTGTCACGCCATGGACGACGAGGCCTTAGGTGAAAACGTAAGTCTCGATGAGTTTGATTTCCAGAAAAAATTGAAGAAATTCCTAAAGAAAGAGTGGGGTATTGGATCCCTATTCCCCCCTCAAGCAGAGGCTCTGCCTTTGTCGCTCGGTGGTTCAAACCTGATTCTTGCAATTCCAACTGCTAGCGGCAAGTCACTAGTTGCTCACATCACAATGGCAAGTCGGCTTTCAAACGAATTGAAGGGCAGAAGGGGAGTTTACATCGTTCCACTGAAGGCTCTGGCATCTGAGAAATTCGAGGAGTTGAAGGAGATATGTTCCTGTGTAGGCCTTAGTGTGGGCCTTGCAATAGGTGACAGGAGCAGCGAGACTTCGTCTGTTGAAGATGCAGATATACTTGTTTGCACTAGCGAGAAGCTAGACTCATTGGTCAGGGGGCGACCGTCTCTTCTTGATGACATTGGGATAGTCGTTGCTGACGAGTTCCATCTCCTCAACGAACCCAGCAGAGGGCCAACCCTTGAGATCCTTCTATCCAGAATAAGGCACGGAGACACTGGTGTGCAGTTGCTAGCACTCTCAGCAACGGTTGGGAATGCGGATGAGTTGGCAGATTGGTTGGATGCCGAACTAATTGTTTCTAATTGGAGGCCAGTAGCACTCTACTCAGGAACCCTAACCGGTCTTGACATGCGGTATCACTCCGTCGAGAGCCCTATTGGGAGAGAAGTAAAGTTGCCCGAAGAAAGGCGACTAGCCGGTGGTGTTCAGAAGAACCTCCACGCAGTCCTGGACGACACGGTCTCCCAGGGTAAGCAGTTGCTAGTCTTCGTATCTTCCAGATCATCTGCACAGAAAGAGGCAAGGGAACTGTCCAAGCACGTCAAATCCATGATTAAGAAAGAGGGAAATAAGGTTCCAGCGAGTGCCTTAGATGGTTGGGAGGAAATCTCGAGGGAGATGGTGAAGAGCGAGGGATCTTCAGCCACAGTAAAGGCACTAGGGGAGTCAATCAAAGGAGGGGTTGCTTTCCATCATGCTGGGCTAACTTCCTCACACAGAAAGATGGTAGAAAACGGGTTCAAGAAGGGGGAGATATTCTGTGTAGTAGCTACGCCAACACTTGCCCAAGGTATCAACTTGCCAGCGAGCAGAGTAGTTGTCAGGGACACGCGAAGATGGAGCACAGCAGCTTCGAGAAACATGCCGCTTCCTGTGATGGAGATAAAGCAGATGATGGGTCGGGCCGGGAGGCCAGGATTCGATGACTTCGGGGAGGCTTTCTTGGTCTCAAAAAGTGCTGACGAGGAGCAGTCTCTCATCGACCTATACCTCAGAGGAGAGCCGGAGGATGTAACGTCAAAATTGGCTAACCCAAATGCAATGAGGGCAGAGGAAGACGGGGCCCTCTTGGCACACATTCTTTCGGTAATTGCCACTGCTGGAATATCTGATAGAGATGCAATCACGAGGTTTCTGGGTAAGACATTCCTTTCTACTCAGATGGATCCAGAGAATCTAGAGGAGAGGGTCGATGATGTGTTATGCTGGCTCGCCAACAACGGAATGATAGAAAGGACCGGGGAGTCCGAAGAAGTTAGGAAGAGAATTCTTGCGGAAGAGGCAAATAAGCGAGTAGAGGAAGATTGGGAAGACGAAGTACCTGCATGGGTAGACTCGGCTAAAGAAATACCAGGACTGGACATATTGCCAAGGGAGGAGCAGCGGGGCAGGCGCCTGACTCCAAGGAGGGGGCCTGCAATTTTCGGGTTTCGCAAGGCTAGCCTCTACGAGTCTGCCGAGACGACGATGCCAGAGCCGCCTACGATGACCTATTCATCGACCAGTTTGGGGTCTAGAATCTCCAGGCTGTACCTAAACCCGATATCTGGGAAGATTATCCATGAAGGACTGAGTAAGGCTATGTCGATTTTATCAGGTGAAGACGATGTTGGTCAACTGTCACCACTAAGCCTGCTACATTTGGCCGCATGTACTCCCGACTTCCTACCACTTTGGCCAAGGAAGGGCGATTTTGACGCAATACAAGAAGCCCTCTATGGACATGAAAGGGAGCTTCTAGCCGATTCAGTAGATCTCGAAGAAGAACGTAGGATGAAAGGCGTACTTGTGGTTCAATCTTGGATGGAAGAGAAGACGTTAGAGTATATCGAAGAGCAGTGGGGCGTTCAACCAGGAGACTTGCGGAGCAGGGTCGAGCTTCTTGAGTGGCTTCTCTTCGCAATGAGGAGGATTCTTGCGGAAGACGACGAGTTCTCCAATCTCAACAAGGGTGCACACAAGACCTTGTATGATTCCATTGACGAGGTTCATCGCAGGGTCAGATACGGATGTAAGTCAGACATCCTGGGTCTAGTCGCAATCAAAGGAGTTGGAAGAGTAAGGGCAAGGGAGATGGCCGATACGCTAGGAGTATCGGACGCATCTGATGTTTCAATGCTGACCGAGAGAGACAAGGGGAGGCTTTCGGATTTGAGGGGATGGAGTCCGAAAATGGTGGAAAATATCGTTAGTTTGGCTAGTAGATCCACCAAAGGTCGGCGCTAATCACATTCTTCAATTAAACAGCATCGCGCAACATGGACCCAGACCACCCGGTGCCATGGTTCCCGGCATGGGGTGTAAAGTTCAGCGAGCCGATAGAGAATATCTTCTCCATAGTATCGGTTTTCAATGAGTGGCGACCGAGCAATCGATGGCTCCTGGCCTCATTTGAATCGATAGCAAGCGAGGTTCACCTCTGGTCTTCCTGGTATAGCATGAGGAAGGCAGAAAACTCTGGAGAGATGATTGCAAAGACTCCTGATACGGAATTCCTGAGAATCGTATCAGGGACACATCAGATCAACAAGGCATTCGAAAGAGCAGGCCTTGCATCCGGTGATGAAAGGGCATGGATTATTTTCCTTCCAGAATTAGAAATAGGGAGAGGTTTTGCTGAGTTTGAAATTCCACGAAGCACATACAATGACAAGAGCGAAAATGCACAAAGACTGATTGAGCAATTGGACTCTACACTGATAACAAGGAGGCCGGTTCCCTCACAACTAGGTTTGAACAGGATTGGGGCTGAATTCCAGGATGGGATTTCTCCATCATTGATGGAGGGTGTTTTCATCAGTCACATGGCCCTTTCGAACCTTCGTTGACCATTGTAAGGTAGTCAAATTGATAGGCGAGAACTGAGAGCATGGAATGAGCACAATGGCGAAGTTCCATGGATTCGGTTCGTGCAGCAATTGTGGAGTGCCATGCACCCCTGGAAATTTCCTATCCCATGAAAAGAAAAGATTCTGTACGGCCTGTTGGGTTAGCAAGAACAATCCAGATCATCCTGAGATTTCCCAGATCAGAGAGAAGGTTGACGCTGCCGCTGAAGAATGGAAGTGTGCAAAGTGGAGCAGGGAAGACTATCACCTCCCAAAGGGCCCCAAACCGCATCGAAATTGAGGTCTAGTGATGGGTTCCAGTTTCGTTCCAGATGACCTAGATGCGACCAAATGGGAGAATCTTGAGCCGTATGTCTCCGAGCTTCTAGAAAGAACTCTGAGTTGCTCTTCTTGTATTGAGTCCCTAATTAGAGATAGTTCAATTCTCGCTGAGCACATTTCTGAGGCTGGTGCACTATTGTACATTGGAATGACCTGTGATACGGAAAGTGAAGAGAAGAGAGAGTCATTCCTACAATTCTCTAGCGAAGTTAGACCCAAGCTATCGGAGTTTTCCGATTCTCTCAATAGGAAGATGGTTGAACATCCTGAGGTAGGAAATCTACCAAAACGGTATGACCTAATGATTAGAGCGATGAAGACAGACATCGAAATATTCCGTAAAGAGAATATCCCTTTGGGGGTAAGGCAGACTGAACTGGTGACCGAGGCCCAGGCGATTAATGGTGCAATGACCGTTGACTTTGATGGCCAAGAGCGTACTATGCCACAGATGAGGGCCTACATGGAGTCCAATGACAGGAGTGAAAGAGAGGCAGCATGGACAGCAGTGGCAGAAAGGCGAATGCAGGACAGCGAGAGGCTCTCAGAGATCTTCGACGAACTTATCGTGATTAGGCACCAAATTGCAACCAACGCTGGATTCGATAGTTTCACAGACTACATGTTTCGAGCAATGCACCGTTTCGACTACTCGGTTGAAGACTGTATTGAGTTTCACGACTCAGTAGAAACAGTATGCATGCCAATCCTTCAAGAGATTAACAAAACCAGAAGCGATGCATTTGGGCTGGACAAACTATGCCCCTGGGATGTTAATGAGAAGACTGGTGCGGGTCCCGACATTCATGGCCGAGAGCCCTTGAAGCCATTCGAAACCGTTGAAGAGATGGTTAGTAAGCTGTCGGAGATGTTCCATGAGATGTCCGAGGATCTTGGTGGGATGTTTGACAAACTCGTTGAGATGGACACACTAGATCTCGATACCAGAAAGGGGAAGGCACCCGGAGGGTACCAATACTACCTGGAGAAGAGTAGGGTTCCGTTTATTTTCATGAATGCAGCGGGCCTTCAAGGTGATCTAGAGACGATGATTCACGAGGCTGGGCATGCCTTCCACTCCCTATACTGTGGCCACCTGGAGTTGATTCACGAGAGAGACTACCCAATCGAGTTCGCAGAAGTTGCATCTATGTCCATGGAACTGCTTACTCAGCCGGGTTGGAGCAGGTTCTACGATGATGAGAAGGCTAATCGAGCAAGAAGGACTCACTTGGAGGGCGTGGTATTCCTTTTACCGTGGATTGCCACAATAGATTCGTTCCAACACTGGATATACGCAAATCCAGGGCACTCGAGAGAGGAGAGAGCGCAAGTTTGGCTGTCGATAAGAGACAGATTTGGTTCGAACATGGACTGGAATGGTCACAGCGACTTCAGGGAATTATCCTGGCAGCAGCAAGGGCACCTTTACGGCGTCCCATTCTACTACATTGAGTACGGAATAGCGCAACTTGGCTCATTACAGCTATGGAAGACGCACACTTCAGATCCAGAAAAGGCATTGGTGAACTATGCGAAGGCGATGACGCTTGGAAACACCAAGTCACTTCCAGAATTATTCTCAGCGGCTGGACTGAAACTTGGATTCGACGAAGGTCACTTCTACTCCCTCTTGGGAGAAGTCGGCTCAGCACTTGAGAAGTTACCAGCGTAGCCTTCGGACACCGGGGCCCACGCTAGTCGCGCAGGCCCTCGGATGTCACGGTAAAGACTGCCTCACCCTCTGGGAGGTTTGGGCTGTCGATTAGGCGGGCTATTCTCCGACCCCCCTTCGACTTCCTGAGGTAAAGGCGGAATGTGCTTGCGTGGCCGACTATATGTCCACCAATCGGCTTGGTTGGGTCTCCCCACATGGCATCTGGCCTGGAATGGACCTGATTGGTTACAAGGACAAGTGCGTTTTGGACATCGGCGACCTGCTTCAACTCCTTCATGTGCCTGTTTAGCTTCTGCTGCCTGGCGGCAAGCATACCCCTTCCGATATACTCTGCCCGGAAGTGGCTTGTCAGGGAGTCTACGATGATCAGCTTCACATCGATGTTCTTTGCCATTCTCTTGATCTCGTCCACGAGAAGCATCTGGTGGGCAGAGTTGTATGCCCTTGCAACGTGAATTCTGTCTAGGGCGTCCTCGGGAGATATACCGACCGACTCAGACATCTGGGCTATCCTTTCTGGCCTAAAGGTGTCCTCGGTGTCGATGTAGAATACCTCGCCGTTTAGTCCACCCTGATCGAATTGAAGAATCGTGTTTACTGCGAGTTGGTGGCCAATCTGAGTCTTGCCACTCCCAAACTCTCCGAATACCTCTACTATGGATTGCGTCTCGAATCCCCCGCCTAGCAATTCATCGAGGGACGATGTTCCGGATGTGAGCTTCTCTACTCTGCGCCTCCTGTCCAGTAGTGCTGCACCACTAACGAAACCACCAATGTTGGCCAGTTTCTTTGCTCCGGCGATGATTTTTGAAGAGACTGCCTCTCCTAATTCGGCCTGCTCTGAAAGTTCGGCTGGACTCATCACAGCTATTGCCAGCAGGTCTTCAAACCCTGCTTCCCGTAATTTTTCCGCTGTAGCTGGGCCTACTCCCGGTAGTTCCTCTATAGTGGGCTCGGGCTCATCCACATCAATCACTATCTCTTGCTCCTCTACATTTTCACTTGCAGTCTCTTCTGTCATTCTACCACCAATCTGAATGTTCTCCGACATCGGAGGTATATGAACAAGTGAAGGACCCCCAGTGAATCATTGAAAGTATTATTCCACTTGATATCTTAGCAGTATATCGAATTTTCACTTTCATTAATTATTCTTGGTAGCGGATGGTGGATTTGAACCACCGGTCTCCGGGTTATGAGCCCGACGAGATAACCTGACTACTCCAACCCGCTGCCTCCTCGCTGGGGCCCGGGATATTTGAAGCGCGCGGGAGGGGAATATGGCGTGAATGATGGGAACAGTATTGAGATGTCAGCATTCCGACAATATCTGAACCCCCCCATGGACGGACATTTACTAATTCAGAATGCGACTATCGTATTGCCTGATCGAATGGTCGTTGGGGACTTGCGTGTCTCAGGAGGGAAAATCTCCAATATTGCAGAGGGAGGTGGCTTGGACAGCCGTGACGATGAGTCAGTGATCAATGCCACCGGATTGCATCTACTTCCAGGAGCAATAGATCCACATGTCCACTTCAGGGAGCCTGGCCATAGCCAGAAAGAAGACCTGGAGAGCGGAAGCAGGGCTGCTGTGGCAGGTGGCGTCACTTCATTCCTCGACATGCCAAATAACACCCCTAATTCTACAAATCGTGCTACATTGGAACGAAAAATTGCTCTTGCATCCAAGAAGGCGGTTAACCACCATGGCTTCTTCATAGGAGCGACCAAGGACAATATCACAGATTTGCAAAGCGTAGAAGGCATGGATGGAGTTTGTGGAATCAAGATTTTCATGGGAAGTAGTACTGGAGACTTACTCGTTCATGAACAAGAGCACCTGGAAAATATCTTCGCAAATACAGGAGGCGTCATCGCGACACATGCAGAAGACGAGGAGCGTCTACAACAACGTGCTACAGATTTCAAACATCGCACAGACATTGCCTCCCATGCTGAGTGTAGGGATGTCGAATGTGCCTTTCTAGCTACAAAGAGGGCCGCAGCCCTAGCAATGGAGCACGAACATCGTCTGCACATCGTTCATCTGACCAGTGGAAAGGAGGCTGACTGGTTGAATAAAAACAAGGGAGATATCATCACTACTGAGGTTTGCACACAACACCTGACCTTCGATCAGGATGATGTCGAGAGGCTAGGTGAGAGGGCATTGATGAATCCACCAATTCGTTACACTGAGGACCGGGAAACTCTTTGGAAGAGGCTGAAGGACGGGACGATTGATTGCGTGGTCACAGATCATGCACCCCATACCCTGGAAGCCAAGTCTGTTGGTTTTCCCAACGCTCCCGCTGGAATGCCAGGGGTCGAGACCTCGTTACCGCTGATGCTGACTCATGCGATGGATGGCAAGTGCAACATCATGGATGTCGCGAATTGGATGAGTTCTGGTCCGGCCAAGGTATACGGAATCCAGAACAAGGGCTCTCTTGTGGAGGGAAATGACGGTGATCTAGCCCTTGTCGATTTAGAGAACCGCAGGACAATTACTGATTCCGATACTTGGACCAGAGTAGGATGGACCCCTTATGATGGGATGGAGTTGACGGGTTGGCCAATTTACACCGTTGTGGATGGGAATGTGGTTCACAAGCGCGAGATTGAGGGCTCTCTTCGAGGAACCCCCGTGGCGGTGCCAGGAAGCACCGGACGGGTGCTGAAATTCGAGTGATTGGTCATCAATTGGATTCGGACGTTTCATCGCCAGATTCTTCTGGTTCGGAGCTTTCTGCAGAGCCGTCGCTTACATCATCTCCTTCCGATGGATCAGTCGTCTCTGCTTCAACTTCGGTCACTTCGGAATTGTAAACATAAGGCTCATTTCCCGGGAGTTCTAATTCCACCATAAGCTGGAGGTCGTCTGTCCTGTGTACTGTCGCACCGCCTGAAGAAAAGGCGTAGACATAGTCCCCCATGAATATCGAGCGTCGGATGCTTGTTGAACCGGACCACCAGTATGACAGGCCCTCCTCGTTGTAGAAGCCGGAGTGCTCCACCTCTCCATGATTGGATAGAGTGCCATTCTCTGCGTCCACGTTGATCATCTTCAGCATGGAGACAAATTGGTATCCAGAGAATGAGTAGACCCTTCCATCCACCTCGATCTCGTCGTAAACGTATCTATGAGTTGCCAGAGGGACTGCTAGAATAGACTCTGGCGCCCAGTAGGTGAATGCCTTGTGCTCGTATGTTGCCTCGGAGTAGGACCAAGACCAACCACATGTCATGATGTCCTCGCAACTCTCGTCTGTGTACGCGGGCGTTACGGGGAGTGTGTCAGAGAGAGTAGGGTTGCTCGTGTCTGAGACGTCGAAAAGGGATATCTGTGTGGTCGACCAGTCCAGTCCCAATCCATCTGACCCTCCGGCTATTCCAATCGTGAGCAGGGTGTCGTCATCCACTGGATGGATGTAGGTTGAGACTCCCGGTACTTCCAACTCGCCCAGTACTGTTGGGTTGGTGGGATCTGAGAGATCCAGTACCCAAAGAGGGTCGATGTTCATGAAAGTGACGAGATAGCCCCGATTTCCTACAAACCTGGCACTCCAAATCGTCTCTCCTTCGGCTATTCCACCGACGAATCCGACTTGGACTAGTTCTCCCATCCCGTTGTCTTGCAGGATCGTGACCTGGTTGCTCGGACCTGTCCAAACTGGCTCACCATCCTCGTCTACCTCATCGGAGAGCCACCACCTACCCCATAGGTCAGTGGTCGTAGCAACACGGATTGAGCCATCGTACTCACTAATCGAGAACTGATCCTGGACGGTTCCATCCACTCGGCCAGATGAGGAGTAGGTGGTTCTGTTTGCATCGCTGATGTCGAAAGAGTGGATGTTTGTTGCATCCTCCCATCCTGAGTTCCTCCAGAACCACCACCAGTCGTTTGCTGGTTCTGCAAGGACCAGAGTGTCCTTCGAAGAGTACACATGCGCCCAGGAGGAGGTAATGTGATCCACTTCCAAGGAGACGTCTTCACCAAGCATCCGGATTGTCATTATTGTAGTGAATCCGCGTCCCGCGCTGTCTGCGCTTGCGGAGAACTCCCTGCACATTTCGTTAGTAATGGGGTGGGAGATTAGGCCGCCATCCCTCATCTCATAGATGTGAGGGACGAAGTCGTCAAGGGTCAGTGAAGAAATCACTTGCTCGTTATGGGCAATGGTCTCATTCATGCTCTCGTTCCATATGTCCATCCTCTTGTCCATATCATCCTCGGACCAGTAGCCCGAAGGAAGATTTACCCAAGTACGAATCCCGTCGAAATATGTCCAGAGGTGCGTAACCGACCTGACTGTACCATCAACCATCCTCGCAGTGTGGTAGTTTCCTTCCACATATAGCTCCCTTTCTACAGTTGGAGATGTCCGATCTGAGATATCTACAACTGTGTACTTGACAAGATTCTGCACCTTCGTATAGGTGTAGGAGTAGTCTTCCTTCCCGTCGCTATTCGTTACAGTGACCTCCTCGGACATCAGACTCCGGAGCTCGCTATCCTGAGGTAGGCCCCAGTAGTATATCGAAGAAGCAATGACCAACCTGTCTCCGTCAATCATCATCTGTGTGGGGTTTCCCTCGATAGTGAGATTCGACTCCAAAGTTAGGTTTCCGTACTCTGGCACTCCCATTATCAGAAGAAGCTGCCCGTTGAGCATGTAGATATGATACCCGTCTGTCTTCAGGAAGTCGGCCTCGTCTACCCCTGACTCCTGGTTATTGGTACCCGAGAACTCTCCCTCGCGCGACTCTTGTGTAGGCGCGGAGTTTCCAGAGGCTGAGTCATCTGCTGCGGCTCCGGTTTCGGCTAACGCCACATCGCCATCCATGAACATGGTATCTTCAACCATGAAATCAATCCAAGGCTCTGTAACCCAGTGCCAGTAGCTCTGCTGATCTAGGGAGACCAGTGTCTCTTCGCGTACTGCCTGCTGTAGATCCGATAGCAAGGAGTCGCATGCATCGTAAACCCTTAGCTCAGGGGATACTCGGGTTCTCTCTGGCAGGGCGATCTGGGGATAGTCTCCATCGAGTGCCTTTATTGTCTGCTCGATAGCATCGTCTACATCCTCAATGGTATCGTCTATTGCCTGCAAGCAACCAGCGCTAAGCAGAACGAATAGCATCAGAATTACCCTGAATGGTTCATTGCTCATGCCGGTTCCTCCAATCTATGTCTTTTGAACCCAGCAGTATGTAGGTTCACACCAAGGCTGGAAGTATTGGCTATAGGGGTCAATTGGCACCAAGGGGCCTTCGATTAGCGGTTCCGGGGCGGGTTCATCAGATTCCTCCGTGTTTTCGCTCGTCGTCTCAACGTCTCCAGCATGGTCACTGGTGACGAGGCATCGTGTGCCGGCCAAGAAAATCAGCGCGGCAACCTGCATGTCCAGCGTTTGGTCCATGAAACACTAACATCGTCATCTGAGATTTAAGCGAATTGGCTGCGCGCGCGCATGATGCATCAGTGAAAACCCACGAATTTTGGTGCGGACACCGGGAGTTGAACCCGGGTTAGCAGGTTGGGAACCTGCTGTCATAACCACTAGACCATGCCCGCAGGGAGCCGGGGAGTGCGTCTTGGTAATTTAGCGCGACGGTTTGCAGCATGGGCTGTATAGGGCGTGATATCTTTGGGAGAAGGGCCTGGGCCGGGAAATAACAACAAAACCCGGTCCCCG
>CEVZ01180365.1_pt1 | contig 13040 bp, 10 predicted proteins | sample 361371 | NCBI WGS metagenome assembly CEVZ01 (sample SAMEA2620217, study PRJEB7988) | marine metagenome | isolation source: saline water (ENVO:00002010), including
CCCCTGACTCGGGTTAGAAAGCGTGGAAATACTCCAAGTCAGAACTACTACTAACACTATGGCTAGATTATGGCTCCATTCTGATATCCTGTCCAATCCCAGTACAATGAAGAAGAATATCGTTAGGACCAGGAGCAGAATCACATAAATCAATGGAGCTCCGGACTTCCTGTAGTCAATAAAATCGTAAATGAACACTCCACCAATGAAGTTGGCGAATATGGCTGCCCATGTCACGTAAATAATACCGAAGATAATCGGAAACGCAAGATACCTCAAATCCACCTCCATTCCATTGAGAAGAAGAGCCAAGCCCATCATCCCCACATTGGCATTATGCATGACTATCTCATACCACGAGAAAAGATGGTCAATGTTGTGCTCCTTATCAATCTCGTCTCCAATAATGTGGAAGGTTATCACACAAGTTACCAGTATAGCGCAGCTGTATGAAGTGGAGAATAGAATCGGAGAAGCTAGCAGAATCCAATCGGGTACATCCCCGCCCCTGTAATGAATCCAAGAAGCCAGTGAAGATACGGCAAAACTCACCCCAATTAGAGCGAAGTGCCACTGGGTGAAGGCAGCTAGTCTAATTGCTCCTACCACTTTCCTAGGCATCACCTTTCGCTCTTCGAAGTATAGGGGATGATCGGTGGCGCCCTCGGGATCAAGTACAAGCCAAGCTAGGGTAACAATCACCAATAGGAGGCAAGAGAGTCTGAAAACCATCAACGAAAACTCGGACACAATGTCCGAGCTAACCACCTGCTCCAAGGTCTGCTTATCGACCAGAACCCCCGAATTGGAAACGAAGATTAGATTTACAGCCAGTACAAAAAGGGTGACTAGAGCGGTATCGAGACCTTTGTCCCTACCCCCGTACTCCATGAGGCGGCCAAGCATGGTATCGTCTGTAGGGGATGGCTTGAATAGCCTTCTAATACGCACTCTGATTTGCCTCGTAGGCCTTCATCATCGCAGACCTAGCAAGTAGAATTACCAAAATGGCAGAAGACACCAGTATCCCTCCCAGCACAGTTGAAGTCCTCATCAACATAAGGCAAAATCCGGTTATTCCGCAGCCATAGCTCACCATCTCGCAAATCGAGGCTAGTCGCAATATCGACACCGGTACGATTAGATTGGAAGAGGAGTCGTACTCTCTGATCATCCGAGAAAGAAGAATATAGAGGCCCTGGAATGGTATCGCCAGACAGAATAGCCCCATTGCAATAATGAGAATCTTCTCATTGGGATTTTCGCTGATTTCTCCTCCCTTCCAGAATAGGTTGCTCAGACCGACAGAAAGCAGTCCAGTATGAATTAGAGTCGAAGTGGTAGTAGGAGAAGCCGACTCGCTCGTTTCTGGCACCATGGATCAGTTGCTCGTTGAAGTATTATTCATAATTGCGATTACAATCAACACTCTACTGCTGATTATCGGGTAGCCTGCTCCACATCGCCCTCTTCCAGATAGGGGGGAATAGGCAAGGCCACCACGAGGCGTAATAACCCCATCTTAGCGTAGGAGTCCCCTCGTAGGGTCTAAGCTTCCAGAATGGAACGCTGGCACGTAGATGATGATCAGAATGCCTAGTAAGCTCGATCAGGCTCCAGCGAGACCATCTTGCCTCTGTGTTCCAGGCGTGCTCCGCACCAAATTTACTATCCTCCGATCTCCTAAGTCCCCAGTGACGGATGTAATTGACGTACTCCAGAGTCAGTATGCTAATCGCCGAGACAATCAACCATCCAACAACTAGTGGAAACCCATCGAACCACCCCATGTAACCTGGAATAATGGCTAGAAATACTATGGACACTATCTGAAGTATTAGGCCCCGGTAGGACGGGTTCTTCAGACCTGTCCTGCCCTTCTTGTTGTGAACCCTCACCGATGAAAGGAACTGACCCGGGATGGTGCTAATCCAGAATGACCACAACCCCTGTTCTGCCCTAGCGCTGGCTGAATCCTTATCGGTACTAACCCACTTGTGGTGGATATGATTGTGCTCCGTTGTGAAGTGTGTGTAGTTTATCGAGAAAAGAAGAACCCTAGCCAGCCTCCATCCAGGGCTCCTCGGTCTCTTATGCCCTAGTTCGTGAGCGGTCACGGTTGCTGAGGCTGCTGCACTGAGGCCCGAGGAAAGTCCTGCCACCACCAGCCACCATGTCAGACCCTCGTAATATGCGAATAAGAAGAACGATCCTAGAACCACTAGGTGCAATATTCCGTGAACCCAGAGGAGAACTTCGAATGGGGTTCCTGACTCTCTTGGTGGTCTTGGTACCTTTGATTCTCCCATCACAATGTCTAGAACCGGCCCCACTCCCCAAACGAAAATAACACCCATCGAGACAAAAATCTCTCTCTCCACCCCCAATAAATTCCCACTAATCGCTAGAATCGGAGTAATCAGGCCAAGAAGGTGGAAGGCCCATGGCTCGGGAGTAAGGCCACTGTCACTCATACAGCTCTGCGTGAAGAGCTCTTGCCTTTGCGATTTTCGGTGCAACTACAGCTACACAGTAGGGATTAGTCGACTTGTTTCTAGCAAAGTAGTCATGATGATAGCTTTCCGCCTCCCAGAAAACCTTCAGCGGGACTACTTCGGTTACAATTGGGTCTTGATAGTACTCGGAAATCTCCCCAATCACTGCTAGAGCATCTATTCTCTGTTCTTCATTTGAGTAGAGAACAATACTTCGATACTGAGGCCCTACATCGTTACCCTGCCTATTAAGCTGAGTCGGGTCGAATAGTGTATGGAAAACCCTGAGCAAGGTCATTCTAGGTATGATTTCAGGATCGAATGACACCCTTACTACCTCAGCGTGTCCGGTTTTCTTTCCGCAGACCTGTTCGTAAGTTGGGTTCTCCACATGACCGCCGCTGTAACCCGGGACAACCTCACTAACCCCTCTTAGTCCAAGAAGACCCCCCTCAATACACCAGAAGCAACCGCCCCCAACATGGATTTCCTCCATTCCTCTACCTCCTATAGTTTGGTGCCTCTCTAGTCACCTCAACATCGTGCACATGACTTTCCGACAAACCGGCGTTCGTGATACGTACGAACTTGCAGTTGGACTTCATCTCAGTGATGTCTGAGTTTCCTGTGTAACCCATCGAGCTCCTTAGTCCACCCATGAGCTGATACAGTACGCTATCAACTGGACCTCTGGCTGGCACCCTGCCCTCTATCCCTTCTGGAACGTACTTCCTAGTATCGCCTTGAGAGGACTGGAAGTACCTATCTGAGGACCCCTTACTCATAGCCCCAATCGAACCCATACCCCTATACTGCTTGTAGGACCTTCCTTGGTACAGGATTGTCTCTCCCGGCGATTCGTCAGTACCCGCTAGAAGAGAACCAACCATCACGCAATCAGCCCCAGAAGCAATTGCCTTGGCAATGTCCCCGCTGTATTTTATCCCCCCGTCTGCGATTACTGGAACCCCTCTCTTGGAGCACGACTCAACTGCACTCATCACTGCCGTAAACTGCGGAACCCCTACTCCAGTAACAATCCTAGTTGTGCAAATCGACCCCGGTCCGATTCCTACTTTTATTCCATTGGCCCCGGAATCAATCAACGCTTCTGCGGCTTCCGGAGTACCGACGTTCCCAGCAATAATTTGCGCTGCCGCTCCAGCCTTGTCCCTTATCGAGCGAACCGTTTCTAGAACCCCGTGGGAATGTCCATGAGCGGTGTCGACCGCTACAGCATCTGCTCCAGCCTCAAACATGGCTAGAGCCCTCAATACTCCCTTCTCACCCGTTCCAGTAGCTGCGACTACTCTTAGCCTGCCCCTATCGTCCTTGCACGAAAGTGGGTTGTCCTTTGATCGGTTAATGTCCCTAACGGTTATGAGTCCGGAGAAACCACCTTCAGGATCTACCACGACAAGCTTCTCAATTCTGTGCTTATGTAGGAGTCTCTTAGCATCTTCCAGATCTACATGCTCTGGAACTGTGACAAGTTCAGTGGTCATTACTTTGGAGATCTCCGTACTCTCGTCCTCAACGAATCTGATGTCCCTGTTAGTGACCATCCCAACGATTCCCCCATTGCCATTTATCACTGGGAAACCGGAGAAACCGTAATGCTCTTTCATTTCTCTTAGCTCCCCCACTGTCATTGATGGGCTAACTGTAATTGGCTCTAGGACCAGACCTGACTCGAACCTCTTCACCTTGTCGACCTCTTCGGCCTGATCCTCTATCGTCATGTTTCGATGAATTACTCCTACTCCTCCGCTCTGAGCCATTGCTATTGCCATCTCGGCCTCGGTAACTGTATCCATTGCTGCAGAAACAATTGGCGCATTCAGGCCTATATCGGTGGTTAGTGCAGTTGAGAGATTGACCTCTGCGGGTAGCACCGCAGATTCGGCTGGAAGCAGGAGAACGTCATCGTAGCTCAGAGCAGTCTGAATCTCCGCCATTAGGGATACGCGTGGTGGCCCGTACTTCAACGATTCCATGTTGCACTAAAGATCAAAATCACCACCGCTTTCCAGATTCTCAAAATACGTTGCATTCAAGAGTCACCGTTCAGCCGAGAAATTGGTGATGAACTGATCCGACCTGCGATAATTGGGTGGAGGGAATGGGTAGGTCTACCCGAGCTCCAGAGGTCTCCCGTTCTCGCTAAGATCGATACAGGGGCATGGTCTAACACTCTTCACGCAGCTGATATTGAGATCATCGAGTCAAACCCCGAGAATAGGATAAGGTTCCGTCTCGAGGAAGGTAACAAGTGGACTGAGAGGCCTATTCAGAAATGGAGGAGGATAAGGGACTCAGGTGGTCACGAGACCCTAAGGCCTGTCATTAGGACGACCATAGAAATCGCATCGAGAGATTTCGACGTCGAGGTTTGTCTTGCCGACAGATCCAGCCTGAAGCACCGGATGATTCTCGGGAGGAATTTCTTGCGCTTGGGATTCATCGTCAACCCATCCAGGCAATGCATCCACACGATGATGAGGTCTGAAGACAGGATAGACATGGGATCAATGGATTGACACTCCTTTTGGGTGATGCCCTTCTCGCTTCCAACATGGTGCATGCTCCTCCATCTGGAGTTGGCAACCTCTATGTCCGCTCTGACCTCCCGGAAACCCCTTCTCCGTGGTGGTTCAGGGGAGGTGCGATCTTCTTCGCAATCATGGGTTTCTCATCTATCTTGGGTGCAATTGCCATGGGGTTCGGCGCGCTTATAATGCCTGGAATTGTAGCTGAGATTGATGCCGAAGCAGCTTGTGAGAATGACATTGATCCAGAGGAGTGCGAGGCCGTAATAGGGGAGCTTATATCCCTGGGAGAATCCAACATTTGGAGTCTTGGTGCAGCTTCTTCCGCCCTACTGTTCATCCTATCCATTCCAACTGCGATACTAATGTGGAACGCTCCGGAAAATGGAGATAGAGATACAGCGCTAAAATTCGCTGGCGGCTGGATAGCTATTCATGCAATTTCCCAGTTCTACGTCACTCACGTAATGATGTCTTGGTCTAACAGGTTCTACGGTGGAATGGAATCCGATGAGGTCGATCTCGGTTTCATCTCACTGTTCAATCAGATTGCCTCATACGGGGGAGTCTTGATGTGCGAGATGACTCTAGCCGCAGGACTGGTACTGATCGCCTACCAGACTAGGCCTCCCACGAAAGTAGAGGTGCCCTCCGCCTTCCACTCGAGTAAGGAGTGAACTTCAAGTCCTATTGCCGATAGCGCACGTTATGCAGCACATTAGAGACGGAATAATGGTCGTCAACACCGAGACTATAGCAGGCAAGGTCATCACCCAGAATCTAGGGGTTGTGGGTGGCTCGACGGTTAGGGCCAAGCACCTCGGGAAGGACATTGGAGCGGTCTTCAAGAATATCGCAGGAGGAGAATTGAGGGCTTACACTGAGCTATTGGAGGAGTCTAGGAACGAGGCGATAGCACGAATGGTAGCAGACGCTTCTGCTCGTGGCGCTAACGCAATTGTGAACGTCCGCTTCGCTACGAGCGCTGTCACCGCCGGGGCTTCGGAACTGTTTGCTTACGGCACTGCGGTCATGGTCGAGTAGTCAGGTGGCCGCATGCGATCCATAGACGCTAGAGTGGGGACGCTGACCGCATCAGTGCTGATGACCGGGTTGCTGTTCTCGGGCGTCGCCATGGGCCAGGCGGAGGAGATACGAAGTGAGGATACCCCGTTCGTACTGTTTCTCTGCCTTGGGCCGATCTTGCTCATCTCACTCCCATTCGTCGTTTTCGGGATTCTGTGGACGGTACTCTCCCCCATTTTGTTCATCTATGGGGCGATATTCAGCGAAAGAAACATGCGCAAGCTCATGGATAACGTTGTCCTCAGGGAGAGGGACTCGATTGAGCACTTTGGAAAGGACCCCCTATCCACTCTCAAGGGTGCCAACGTAATCGGAGGAGTATCTGAGTCAGGTCTTGTGTACTCCAGTTTCGTCTACTCTCCGAGCCACTGGCAGTTGCTCATCGCAAGGATAAACCAAATATTCGGTGGAAGGATAGACGTCATGCATAGAGTCATCTCCGTCGGCAGGGCAGAGGCAAAGCAGAGGCTAAGGGAGCAGGCTCAGGCAGCCGGTTGGCAAGACATACTGAATGTGCGAATTGATACTGCGGAGATGACTCCCCCGACCAATCCGAAGGGGACCAAGGCCGTCGAGATTTTCGCATACGGCACGGGCATTAAGTACGGCTAGGAGTCGTAGATCGGCGTCTCGTCTAGAACCATAGCCGCAGAAAACATCCACCACGATATCAGATCGAATGACTCTACCAGATTCTGCTGCCCGGTGCCGTTGTCGGTCACCATCATGTCAACCATGGTCTCAAGAGTGTCACACTCAGCGTGATAGCAGTCAGAACCCCCGGTAAGACTCCCCCAGTCAACACTCACTACTCCTAGCTGGTCAGCAATCCTCTCGTAGTCAGACCTACCCCTGTCACTGTCATGGACTGATATTGACAGCCTCTTCTGATCCGAGGAGTCCACATCCTTCATCGAAGCGTATCCCTCCGTGTGGAAGATTTCCCTTCCGAGCCGAAGAGCATCGGAGATGTTGTTGTTCTGCGTTCCGATCCACTCAAGCATCCTGATCATCTCCCACTGGTCCCCCAATTCCTCATCATCGTAGTTGGGTATGCAGTCAACGACTAGGGTGTAGTAACCCGGCCAGTTTGTTCCCACTGCATCAGCGTTGAGGTAGTTGCTAATAGTGACTCCAGATGGAATATTCTCAATCCACATGTCCACACCATCGTACCCGTTCTCCTCATTGCTCCAGAAGCAGAGAGCTAACGTCCTTCTATGGTCAAACTGAACCAATCCTCTTCCAGCCTCCAGTACCAGGGCCACTCCAGCACCGTTGTCGTGCGCACCAATCCTCGTCCCTCCTCCCGGTAGTGTTCCGGGCTCAGCCACATCAAGATGGGCTCCTAGAACGAGCCACTCATCGGGATAGAGGGAACCAGTCTTGTATCCGCAGACGTTGACTGCGTAGTTGAAGTCAGAAACCCAGTATCTGTGAATCTGTGCATCCCAACCCATGCCCTCAAGATATCCTTGAAGGTAGTCGACGGATCTCATGTAAGGCGCGTCATAGAGGGTAAATGGCCCCCATCTCTCATTGTACCCGGTTTCTGGATCTGCGAACATCTCAAGCCATTCGAACGCACTGAGCCCATCTAGTAGGCCAGAACCATGCAGGCTCCCTTCTTCCTCGGTGAATCCCGATCTGTTTTCGCGTATTACCGGATGTTCCACCCATGAGTAGGGACTGGATTGGAAAACCTCCGTTTCGAAGAATTCGAACCATGACTGGTTTGACTGTCTGATAGGAGGTGTGTCTCCGCTCCCCAAGTCAAGCTCAATTGATCCTAGTAGGAAGAATGCAGTCCCTATGTTCGGAGGAGCAATCATTTCGATCGTATGGGAACCCGCATCCTCGAATCTAATCGTCGTCCCGTTTGAGAAGTATCCCGTCTCGGGATCTTTCACTAGGTAAGGGACATGAATAATCATCTGGCTCGATGCCGAGAACTGTACAGATTGAAGACTAGCACCCAAGAGAATCGTCGGACTAATTTCAATTTCAGACTGATTTACCTTGCTAATCTCTCTGGATTCAGATAGACAACCAGACCAAGGAGCAGCGAATACCGACAGTACCAGACACACTACTGCAGTTCGCCTCATCACACTGGAGAAACCCTTGGGGTATAAGGAATCATTCAAGGGCATAAGTCTCCCCAAGGGGCCTGAGGATAATGGTCCAAAGCCCGGTAACAAAGATTGAGCCTCTTATTGCCAGCAGGCTCTCCAAGCAGAGATACCAGTTAGTCGGAGAGCACGGAGGTGTGAAGGTTTGCCATTGGACCAAGCAGTCTCTGATAGCTGATCGATCGTGCTACAAGGGCACATTCTACGGCATAGAGAGCCATGGCTGCATGCAGATGGCACCGAATGTGGACACCTGTAATCTTGGTTGCACCTACTGCTGGAGGGAACCCCACTCAGATTCGCTCAATAAGATAGACGACGACCCGTACGAGCTCTACCTGGAGTCGGTCAAGGGTCACAGGAGGCTACTAACCGGCTATGGGGGGAACCCCAAGGCAGACAGGGAAAAGTGGTTGGAGGCCCAGAATCCGAAGCATGTGGCAATATCCCTGAACGGCGAGCCAACCCTGTACTCCAGATTGGGGGAGTTCCTCGATGTGTGTCACCAGCATGGAACAAGCACCTTCCTAGTCACAAATGGCAGCCTTCCTAAGGTAATCGAGAAACTAGACCCCCTTCCCACCCAGCTATATGTTAGCGTGGATGCACCTAACAAGGAGATCTTCGACAGGCTCTGCAAGCCAAAGTTCGATCAGAACGCTTTCCACAAGCTGGAGGAGACACTTGAGCTACTACCAAGCCTCGATACGCGAACTGTCTGCCGTCACACATTGATTAAGAATGAGTCAATGGGCTACCACGAGGACTATGCGAGACTTGACAACCTTGCCGACCCGGACTTCATCGAGGCTAAGGGATACGTCTTCGTGGGTAACAGCCGGAACAACCTCTCCATAGACAACATGCCAAGCCATGCCGAAGTGATGAACTTCTCTGAGACCCTAGCACCTCTTGTAGGCAGAGAGGTTCTCTCAGAGAGGAGCGAGAGCAGGGTGGTACTGATCGGTAGAGAGATGATGCCAGTCAGCCTGCCTGAGAAGACTCGCGAGCTTCCAGCTGACCTTGGTATAGCTAAGCCACAAAGGTTCACACTCCCTCAGGTCTGAACCATCGGCCTGCTGGAACCGCACTCGGGGCAGAGCTGCTCCTCGCTCTCCCCGTACTCGTGGAAGCATGCAGGGCAGGTGTCGGAGAGCCTCATCTTCCCGGAACTAGCTATCGATACCTTCTCTTCGTCGACCCTGTCTAGGTTTAGAACGTCTCTCTCAAGCTTGGAGACCTCGAATCGACCTGGTCCGCCAATCTGTAGTAGCACGTCAGGGGGTAGCGTCAGGGTACCGGAGTCGTCGACGATAAGCTCCCTCGAGTCTGCGAGGTCCCCTATGTCCACGTCAACTCCATGCTGTGCGATGAACCTCCCCTCTCGTAGCTCTAGGGACCTCTCGCAGAAGGACGCCACCTCCCTGTTGTGAGTGACCAGTAGGAATGCCACACCGGTCTCCTTGTGCAACTGTGAGAATAGCTGAAGCACCTCTCTGCTAGTGATCGGGTCTAACGCGCCAGTTGGCTCATCGGCGAGGATTAACTTTGGGTCCGTGATCAGAGCTCTGGAGATCGCGACCCTCTGCTGCTCCCCTCCAGACAGCTGATCGGGCATCCCGAAGGCTCTGTCCCCCATACCAAGTCTGTCGAGCAGGTCCTGAGCCTTCTTCCTAGCAGGCCGAGCCAGCACTCCCTGGTGCAGAAGTGGCTGAGCCACGTTGTCAAGGGCGTTGAGGTGCGGGAGCAGGTTCGAGTCCTGGAAGATGAAGGACACGGTCTTCTGCCTGAGCTCGACGAGCTCGGCTCCCGTCAGCCTGGTCATCCTTGTACCCCCCAGCTCCACCGATCCGGCACTCGGCTTCATCAGCCCCCCTAGACACTTCAGGAGCGTGGACTTACCGGACCCAGACGGCCCCACAACGGCCACGGCTTCGGCCTCTTCCATGGAGATGCTGAGCCCCCTTAGGGCGACTACGTTCCCGTCCTCTGCGTTGGACTCGTAAATGTGGTACAGCGAGTTGGCCCTCAGGATCTCCTTGAACTCGCCCTCCATTTCACTCACCCTTCAGCACCGTCGCAAGGTCCGAGTCCAGCGCCCTTCTAGTCGTGAATAGTAGCGAGACCACCACCGCTGCGAGGACTAGGCCGTTAACGGCTATGATCTCAAGCCAAGGCCAGATCAGGTCCCTGTCTATCGGGGCGCTCTGCCCGAGGAACAACTGGAATATGAACCCGAACACCCCGAAGAAGCCGTTGAAAGACTCAGCGACGGCCAGCCCTAGGGTGACTCCTAGGAGCATGCTCACCAGAAGGATGGACATGATCTCGAAGAGTACGAGGCGGACTACTTGGTTTGGCGACGCCCCGATCGCCTGTAGGATGGCCAGCTCCCTCTTCCTCTGGCTGAGGACCAGCGACAGGAATACGAAGGCGGATGAGACCGATGCGAGGGCAGCCACGACGAACATCATGCTGAGTAGCCCGGGAGTCCCGAAGATCAGGCCACCGTTCCTCTCGTTCTGCTCATGCGCGGTGGACCAGTCCGATGCTGAAACCACTCCCTGACGGCTCCTGAGGTCGGCACCCAGCGTCTCTAACGCGTCCTGGCACCCTTTCTCCGACTCGTCGCAGAGGTCAAACATCCACATCGAGGACCTGTAGGAGTCGGCGGACGAGTCCCCCACCAGCTCCCTGTAGGACCCCTCTCCAATCAGTATCACTGAGTTCGTCTCAGCTGCAGAGAATCCCGGGACCCATTGGTGGCGCCCGGTATAGCTCACCGTAGTCTCCGTGGTACCCGTCGCCTCCGGTATTCCGAACTGGTTGATTACGAAGGTGGTGTACTCTAGTGTCAGAGAGGTCCCGACTAGGGGGTCGTCGAGGGAGTCCTCGGCAAGGTCACCTGCAGTGAAGCCGGACCCGGCCAGTGAGGCTGCGAACTCACCTATATCGCTCCCAGGTATCGCCTGTCGGTCCCAGATGAGCGAGTCTTCGTGATCGTCGAAGACGACCCATGTGAGGAGCGGGATCGAGTCTTCCTTCGTCTGGGTGAAGATGTTGGCCACTGACGTCATCGAGTTGATCCCGGATATGTCGTCGTCATCCACGACCTCGATGGACTGGTTGACGCGGGATCGCGCCTCCTCCTCGGTCAGAGCGGTGTCAAACTGGAGCTTCAGGTCCGCACCGTTCTGTGCGTTGGTAGTCCTCTCGTCTACCAGTGTCCCAGTGTGTCCCTGCACTGCCGCAAGCGTGACGATCGAGAGGGTTAGCAGTAGGATCAGAGAAAGCTGGCTCACAGACTTACTGGAGCCAGATCCCCTCAGCCCCCTCCTGATGTCGGATATCGCTGGTGACCATCCGAAGATGCGGTTGAGGATCTGGGGCCCCGTTGCCCCGATCTGGGAGAGAACCAAGGCACCCCCTATCCACAGGAAGAAAGGTCCTAGCAGGAGGATCACGGAGTTTAGTATGAAGTTCGAGATTATACCCCCGCCACCCCATATCCAGAAGCCTCCGTTGGACTGGATCCAGCTCTCGACGAACGCCAGGATACCCAATCCGAATGTTAGGTAGTGAAGCAGGTAGTATGGCTCCCTATCCCGGGAGATCTTCCTGACGCCCTCGTCTATCTCCATCCTCAGGAACTTCTTCGTCTTGTTTCTTCCCTGCGCGTAGGCCCAACCTATCGTCAGAGCCGCGACCAGGAACGTCGACCCACCGCTCAGGATTGGGTTGACGTCCACGTCGCCCGCGTCTGTGAATCTCAGGAATCCCACTGCTCGGAGTACGACCTCCACCGCCCCGCTGGCAAGTACGAAGCCCATGGCCCAGGCGATGCTCCCGATTGCGAACACCTCCAGGACCATCATCCTGCCTAGCGTGGCCTCGGTCCCGCCTATTACCCTGTGAATGGCGACCTCCCTCCTCCTCTGCTCCAGTGATAGGATTAGGCCGTAGGCCAGTACGACGAAGGAGAGTGCGACTATCGGAATGACCAGGATGTAGTCGAACACCTGGATTATCCCGAGGAATATGTTCAGGAAGGTAATGGTCCCGGAGATTAGGTCATTGTACTCGACGGATAAAAGTGCGAAGTCGCCCGACTCGCACACTAGCGTGGCCTTCCCCTCGCTTGCGGCCAGTAAGTCAGCTTCCGAGAAGTCCTCGGAGCATGCTCCGACTGCGTAGAACCGGGGTAGCTTCGCATCCTGGATCAGAGTCGATTCGTTGGTCACAGGGTCCTCTAGCGTCAGCTCGCCCCGAACGCTCTCTAGATCGTCCTTGACGTCACTCAGCCAGTTAGTCGCGTCTCTGGTCGAGCTCGTTGGCAACTGGTTCCTATCGACTGCTAGGCCAAGGTAGGCGTGATCCTTCTGCATGAGTGTCAGCTTCTGCTCCTCGCTGAGGACAGAGTCGGTGACCATTACCGGGTGGAAGAGCAGGGTCGGGTTGGCAAAGGCCCCCTCCTCATAGATTGCCGCGACCTTCAGGTCAGTCACTGTGAACGTCTCAAGGCAGAAGATCCTCCCCACCTCTATGTTGTTCTCTATCGTGCCTTGGCACTCCTCCAGTACCTTCTCGACCTCTTCAAAGGTGTACGTACCGTTGATGTACGAGAAGGTGAGGCTGGATATCGTCTCGTTGACCTCAGAGCCCGCCGCGCTGGCTATCTTCGAGGGCAGTATAATCGATCTGTTTGCCACTGCGTCGGATGCCGTGGATGGCCATTGCCCGAATATCACCGAGTCGGAATGACGCTCCCCTAGGTCACC
>CEVZ01199894.1_pt1 | contig 13031 bp, 8 predicted proteins | sample 361371 | NCBI WGS metagenome assembly CEVZ01 (sample SAMEA2620217, study PRJEB7988) | marine metagenome | isolation source: saline water (ENVO:00002010), including
AACTTCTTAACAACTAAGGAGGTATATTATGTCAGTTGCACCTGGCAAATGTAAGAAGCAGACTCATACCACAGGTATGGGTACTGCTAGATCAATAACAAAAAACATGCCAAGCCCATTAGAGTATGGTCGTCCAGTATCATCTGACGGTCTTACTGCTCAGAAATATGGTGCTTGCTAATTATTCTTTATAACAATGGCCGCTTCTGTAGCTAAGGGAAACAACGGTGTATGCACAACTGCTGCAACCCGTGAAAGTGTATCCCGTACTAACGGTGACGGTACAGACATTCGTTCATCTAATGCTATTTACTCAGTAACACAGAACCTGAGAGTAGCATATCCAGGTGTTGAATGTAACGTTACCTAATTTATATATAAGGGGGGTCTCCGTACCTCCCTTTTTTTTATTCACAAATATTTATACCTATGACTACCACAACCGTTGATATCGATACCGAACTATCCGCAGTCAATGCGATCCTTGGTAGCATCGGTCAATCTCCTATTTCTGGATTAGATTTTGCTAACCCTGAAGTATCGTTTATCTATAATATATTTAAAGAAGTTAATCAAGATGTCCAGAATGAAGGTTGGACATTTAATATAGAATACCATATAAAAAATTCAGATAAAACATCTGATAATAAATTTATCATCCCATCAGATGTTATGTCTATAGATGGAACAGATGCTTGGGATAGAACACGTGATTTCGTTAGAAGAAAAGATAGTTCTGATGGAATATGGAAAGTGTACGATAGAGTAAATCATACATTTGAATTTCCTGATGATGATTATTTTTATTTCAATTATGTAAGACGATTAAATTTTGAAGATATACCAGCACCTTTCCAAAGATATATAATATATAAATCATGTGGTAGAGCTGCTGTACAGTTAGTATCTAATGCTCAACTACAAAAAATGTTAGCAACTTATGAAGGTCAAGCTAGAGCAGCTTGCATGGAATATGAATGCAATCAAGGTGATCATAGCATGATGGGCTGGCCAGATGAATCTGCATATCAATCTTACAAACCTTATCAAGCACTGAGAAGATAATGGCAAGTGTCACTCAAAAAATAAGCAACTATGTCCTTGGTATGTCAACACAACCAGATGAAAGGAAGGCACCTGGACAAGTTGTAGATTTATTAAATGGATACCCAGATGTAGTTACACAATTAACAAAACGTCCTGGTAGTCTATTAGTTAAAGATATTACCACCACAAGTAATCCATACGGAGATAGTAAAACTTATGCTGTTGATACTGGATCACATTCAAAATGGTTCCCCATATATACAACAGATACGGAGCAATATATTGGACAAGTTTCAAATGCAGGGGTGGTTAATGTTTGGAGATGTAGTGATGGTGCTTCAATTCCAGTGGACTATTCCGTTGTTGCTGGAACAAATAAAGCTACTTACTTAGATAACTCTGGACTATCAGATGAAAAATCTTCTGATATACAGGTGTTAACAATTAATAAAACTACATTCTTTGTTAATAGGCGTAAGGAGACTGCAATGCTGACAACTGCAGATAAGCAGTCCCCTAAATTAGTTAATGAAGCTTATATAGAATTAGATAGTATAGCTTATGGTAAACAGTATGCTTTAGATATTTATGATCCTCAAGATAATAGTACTGTTTCCTATCCTCGTGCTACTGGTATAGTAGTTGATGAATCAATTAGTTATAGTGGATCTAGTAATGGTGATTGCCAAGGCATGGGTAGGGAGTATGTTAATGTTAATGCTGGTAGAGGAATAGGTGCAACTTCACCTCCTACTACAGCAGCGCTGACTGGTACTTATGTTAGATCTGGTACTACTGTAACAGCAACAGTAACAAATCATGGCTACGAAGTAGGAGAATCAGTCACTATTGATTTCACCAGTGGAGGTGCCGCAGACGGTACATTTACTGTAGCTACAGCAGCTGATGCTAATACTTTTACTATTACTCATGGTGATTCTGGTACTATATCAACTAGTAATCTAACCATACCACGTGGTAGAAGTAACTTACGTTATGAGATGGATACACGCTGTACACCTCAACCTACTGATGACTCAGATAATGATAACTATCATGATGCTTATGCACCATATGCTAAATTACAATTTGGTGGAGAAGGTTGGTCAACAGATGATACACATCAATATACTTCACAGAAGGGTATTACAACTACTGTAACAATAAAAAGCCATGTAACTGTTACATCCAGAGCTAATATAGCTATGGTTAGACCACAACCTACTTCTTCAAATGCTGAAGAGCATGTATCAGCAGGTGGTGTTTTGGGTGATTTAAAAACTACATTAGATGCAATTACTGGTACAGGTATAACTGCTACAATTTGTGGAAATGGTATTCATTTATATAGAGCAACTCCATTTGGTGTATCAACTCCAGAACAACAGTTGATCAATGTTATAACAAGTGAAGCTAATAATATAGCAGATTTACCACGTGTATGTCGTCATGGATATATAGTTCGTATTGTAAATAGTGGTGAAGATATGGATGATTATTACCTTAAGTTTCAAGCTGAAGGTATTTCTGCTGAAATTGTACAGAATGCTACATACGCTAGATCAGGTAGTACTATAACTGTTACAGCAACTGACCATGGTCTTTCTAATGGAAGTGAAGTTATACTCGATATTACAAGTGGTAATGGTAGCGATGGTTATTACACTATAACAAGTGTAGCTGATGCTAACACATTTACTGTTACAGATTCATCATCTGGTACTACATCAGGTAATGTTACAATACATCCTGCCCGTTTTGGTGAAGGTGTATGGGAAGAGGTCTGTCAACCTGGTATTAATATAGAGTTTGATCAAGATACAATGCCATTAAAGTTGACTAAAGTGACACCTGGTACATATTCAATTAATGGTGGAGCCAGTAGAAATTATACAAACGGTGTCTTTAAATTTGAGTATCCTCCATGGAGTAAACGTGATGTAGGTGATGATATTACAAACTCAGAACCATCATTTGTTGGTAATACTATACAAAAGATGTTATTCTATAGAAATAGAATTGCTCTACTTTCAGAAGATAAAGTTATTTTATCTAGAGTAAATGATTTCTATAATTTCTGGGCAAAAACTGCTATGGCTATATCCAATGCAGATCCTATTGATTTACAATCTAGCTCTACTTATCCAACTAAATTATATGATGCTGTAGAATCAACTGGTGGTCTAGTTATGTTTAGTGCTAGTGAACAGTTCTTATTAAGTTCTGGTGCTGAAGCATTATTAACACCAGAAACTGCAAAAGTTAGTTATTTATCTTCTTATGCATTTAATCCTGATACCCAACCTATTAGTTTAGGTACTACTATAGGATTTATAAATAGTACTGCAAAGAGTGCTAGATTCTATGAGATGGGAGGTGTCAGCGCTAGAGAAGAACCAGTATTAGAAGAGCAAAGTAAAGTTATAGGAGATCTATTCCCTGCTAATATTACATTAGCTTCTGAATCTAATGAAAATGATTTAATTCTATTTGCAGTCGATAGTACTTTACATACCGCTACAAATGAAGTATGGGGTTATAAGTATTATGTACAAGGTCAGAAGAGAAAGCAATCAGCTTGGTTTAGATGGACTATGCCTAATAATGTAGTTTATCATTGTATCATGGATGATGCATATTATGCTATTCTAACAAATGGCTCTAAATTTACATTAGAAAAATTTGACATCAAAATCAAACCTGATACATATACTATTTCAGCTGATTCAGGAACTCATAGAGTATTTCTAGATACTAAGAAGACAATTGCGTCAGGTGATATGACGTACAATACTGCAGCTGATACTACTACATTTACATTAGGTTCAGGTTATTATAGTTCGAACACATTGACTGCATATTGTACAACAGCCAGTGATGCAGCAGGTAAAAGTTATGATATTGCAGCAGCTGATATAACAGGTACAGCTCCTAATGAAACTATAACATTACCTGGAAATTGGAAGACTTCTACAGAAGCTGGAACTTCTACAAGTTCAGTTAATACTGATTTAATAATTGGTTATGAGTATGAATTCTCTATTGAGTTACCTAAAATATATGTAACTAGACAAGAAGGAGAAACAACTAAATCTGAAACAAGAGGATCTTTAGTTTTACATAGAATGAACTTTGACTTTGGTGATGTCGGGGTTATAGATGTTACACTTAAACGTAGAGGTAGAGATGATTATACTTATACTGTAGAATCATTAGAATGGGATAATATAGATGCATCAGAACCTGCAATAGCAGATACTTATGTACATACTATTCCAGTATATGATAGGAATATAAATACCACTGTATTATTAAAATCAAATCACCCATCTCCTGCAACACTTCATTCAATGAATTGGGAAGGGGATTACTCACCAAGATACTATCAACGTGTCTAAATATATTCACCCAATTACAATGGAAGCTGCTGTAGATGTAGCTTCTAATCTTCGAGAGGATGATTACAGAGAAGTGTATGAAGGCCATGGCCATTATCCACTTTTCTATCTTCCTTTCGCTGCTTTCGTAGGAGATACAGTTTGGTTCGAAGTGCCTAACGGCAAGACTGCCGGAATGGCAGGTGTAAATGAGGGAGGTAAGGTTTGGATGTTATGTACACCAGCAATACATGAATACCCTCTCACCTTTGCCCGGGAAGCCAAACGATTTATAGAAAGTAGAGAAGAGAAACTCCTTTGGAACATAGTAGATAAACGGAACACCGCTCATCTTAAACTTCTAAAGTTTCTGGGATTTAAGTTCTTACGAGAACTTGAACATGGTCCCAACAAATTAACCTTTATAGAATTTTGCCGTGTGCGATCCAGTACTAGGGATGACTGCAATAAGAATGGGAGGCCAGATTGCAGGGCATCAACAAAAAGTAGCAGGAGTCAACGCTCGTAATAGACAACGACTCAGACAATTCGATCATGATAATATTGATTATCTGAACGAAGTGAAACTAAATAATGCTCAATATTTCAATGATGTAGCAGAGTCTGAAGTAGAGCAAGAAGGAGTGTTTTCTGCTATGGTTAACCAATGGCAGCAAGCTGATCAACAGTTAGACGAAATGTTTGCTAATCACTCTTTTAAATTACAAGATGAACTTGTTAAGATGTATACAAATGAGTATGCAGGAACCCAAACTGGAGCTACAGCTGCTAGATTAGCAGGACAAAGTGCTCGTGAAAAAGGGTTTGCTATGGCTAAAGAAACAAATAAATTATTACTAGCACAAGAAGAAGTCTACTTGAAGAAAGAAGGAAGTAAGATTGATGCTATGAGTAAGATTGATGCCCTCTTTGAGAAAGTTAGACATCCACCTGTACATGGTCATACACCAGTACCTCCTGAATTAGAAGCTAAACCTTCCTCGGCTTCATTGATATTAGGTCTAGCTGGTAGTGCTTTACAAGGTGTAGGTGAAATGAAAGATACAGGTGCAACAGCAACTAACATGACACAAGCTACTGTTGAAACTTCAGCAGCCACTGCAGAAAAAGTTTCAGATCAATTAGGTTCAGGAATAAATGTTTCTCCTAATGTTCCAAATATAAGAGTAGGAGGAATGTAACTTATGACTTATAGAGAAAACATTGCAAATCTAAAACGTCGTCAGGCAATTAACCTAAGACAGAGACGTCTTAATTCTCAAGCTAGAATTAACAATATAAGAGAACAAGAGAAAGAACTCATTGATAATATTAATGAAGCAACTGGTTTATTAGTTGGTAAAGATTTTGGAGAAGCTGATTTATCTACTGGTAGGGGTGGTATTATCCCATACAAATATAAAGAGTATAGAGATAAAGAGGCTATTAAAGGTGAAAAGGCGGCTCAATTAGATAGAGAAGATCACCTTAGTAAATATTATGGTGTAGGCAAAGGAGCACCACAAGAAGAAGTAAAAAAAACAAAGGATCATTTACAAAACGTAAAAGATGCTGATACTGCTTATCTTAAAATAAAACGTGATATGCTTCTTGGTGGTGCATATTATGAAGATGGAGATCGTTTCCAAAAATTATCACCACATGGTCAAGCTTCATATGTTGCTAGTAAAATACGTTTATATAAACAATCTGAAAAAGATAAATTAAACCATTGGATGGTAAAAGAATCTAATCCTTACCCCATTAATGGTAAAGATTTTATACCAAGTGCAGTTCATATTGATCATAATCTAACACCTCTTGTTAAAGAAGCGTTATTACGTCAAGGTATAAAAGAATTAAGAAAACAATATGGTATTGAGGGATTTTCATCTGCTGTTTTACAGGATATGCAGGTTGATGATTATATAGATAAGAATGGAGACTTGCAGCCAGGTTCTTCTACCCAAGCTATTGAAAGTATGATGGGTAAGTATCGGAAACTATACAATATAAATCAATCTCAGACTACTAGATTGCAATATATGGAAGAGTTTATCGATAACCCAACTGATCCAAATGCTTTATTTAGATTACATCTTGCCATAACTGGTACTCATGATAATGAAGATAGTCTTATAACGAATGAAGCAGCATGGGTTGAAATGGAAAAACTTTTTGTTACTGCATTACGGAATAAGCAAATTACAGAAGACGAACTGAAAAATGCTTTTCAGAACAATATAAACCCTGCAAAGAATGCTAAAGGTCGGTCCTATATGCAAACTCATGGGCATAGATATCAAAATATTATAGATAAATATGAAGATGCTAATAGTTCGTTTCTTCAATCAGAAGAAAACTTAATAAAATCTGATGCTAAAGAATATGCAAATTCTATACAAAAGCAATTAAAAAATAAAAACAGTGAATTAAGTATCAGTATACAACAAGCAGGTGGTATGAGAGATCAGATAGTAGAGAATATATTCACAACTTATAAAGAGAAATTAGGTCAAGATGATATAGAGATGCCAAAGTGGTTAGATAGAGTACTGACTATTGAGGAAGCTGATCAAGATGCAATTGTTACAGAAGTTAAAAGATTATTAAAACAAAGAAAATACATAACTTCTCATGATGTACGAAATGCTACACATGAAACTATGGATGAAATACGACAGTTACCTGGATATGCAGCTAATAATGCAGAAGCAACAATGAGTGGTGAAGCATTTAGAACATCAATGCCTGGTGGAGAAGGATTTGAAAAAGGAATAGAAACTGGTATTAGAGCACATTTAGGTTTAGAGGCTCTTGATACTCTACCTTATAATATGGGTTCCATACAAGCAAGAGTTGAAGCTGATTGGTTATCTATATATAATGAACTTTTAAATACTGGTAAGCATCAACCAGCTGCAGCTGCTAGACTTGCTTTAGATCAAGTTCAATGGAAACTTGGATTAAGACCTGGACCAGATGGCACTAAACGTGAGCCTGAAGATGTCAATGAAGAGTATTTTACAGAACGTGCTGCTTTAGGTGAGGGTGGTGTACAAGCACATTTAAAAACTCGTGTTAATGTTCAACAAGAAGTTCAAGCTGGTCAAGATTTTATTAATAAATTAGATGCTCAAGTTAAAGCAGGAGAACTACCAGAGCTTAAGGTCTTCTTACCAGGTAAGGGTAAAGATTCAGCAGATTGGAAAAGTTTAGTAGAATTTGCTGAAGGTAAAACTACTATAATTCCTGATTATTATGTAGCACTTGCTAGATTATATCCAGAATTAGCAGTTGAGGATATCATTAATTGGCAGTTAAGAGCTGGGGATCATAAAGGTTTAGAAAGTTATAGTTCATTCTATGATGCATTACATATACCTGGTCTTGAAAATATCAACAGGTTAATTGGTTATAAAGCAGATGAAAGTTCTGTTAAACGAGCTAAAATTGAATCAATAGACGGACTACTACAGAGTAAAGAAATACCAATTGTAACTGATGGTGTTCAGGAAGAAGGATCTGAAACTACAGACGAGAAACAGATTGAAGATACACGACAGCCTCCACAAGGTTATGATATTGATTATCCTAAAAAACCTGAAAAACCTAAAGCAAAAGGTAAAGGTGCTAATCAATCTGCAATGAATGAATATAAAGAAGCTTTACAAAAATGGCAATTAGAAGTTGAACGTTTAGAAGCTGAACAAAAAGAAGATAGGCAGTACACCGAAAGAACTACAACTAAAAAAACACCTCTTGGTGATACTAGGACTAGAACAGCTACTAATAGAAGAGGTAGAGAATTATATAATGTTACTGAATACTTAAATGCTGATGGTGAATGGGTTGAAACTAAACCTATACCAGATTCTTATTTACAATCATACTGGAATATACCAGGATCTCCAGTATTATCACCAAACTTACAAGAGTACGCTCTTGAATTATATAATAAATCTTTAACAACGGGTTAATACATGGAACCAGAAGAAATGTTTGGTTCGTTAGATCTGAACAAATCCAATATGAATCAAGAGCAATATTGGATGTGGGAAAGACAGCGACTACTAGACCAACAAAAAGCAGGAACTATTAATCCAGAATATGTGGATGAAGAAGGTAAAATAGTTACTGGCTCAGATAGCTTTAATCAGTTCTTACGAGATGCTGAAGAAAGAGAAAAGAATTCTCCGACTGTAGTAGAGGCAGAGCAACAAAAATTAGCTGCTAAACCGTTTTACGAAACAGGAAAGCAGCATAAATTCATTCATAATAATCCAGAAGGAAAACTATTAAAAAGCCATATACCTTATGAAGTAGGGGAAAATAATCCAAGTCATCCTAACTATGAAGCTATTTATGGTGATACTGCTAATTGGTCTTGGGCTCAGGCAGCAACTAATGTAACAGGTTTAATAGGTGGGCTAGGTCATTTAGGAGATTTTGGTGTTGCTGATGATAAAGCGGAATTACATAGAAATAGAAAACATTTATTTACATCTGGTTCTGGTGAAGCTGATTTAGAGACTAATATGGTTGAATTGCGGAATACTGTACAAGGTGCTGCATATCAACTAGTTAATGGTGTACTAAGTTTACCTGAAACAAGTGGTAGAATACTTAGTGGCCAGAATCCTTTTTCTGAAAAATTTCAATTATCTTGGGATCCATTAGCTTCTATAGGTTTAGAAGAACCTTGGACTGGTACAAAGTTTGGAGATGCAGGTAAAGTAATTGGTAGTTTTGCAGTTGGTGGTGCTGGCTCTGCAAGTTTATTAACAAAATTAAGTAAAGTTAAAAAGCTAGGTGCTTTAGCTGGTTGGATAGGTGGTTTAAATAATACCCAAAAAGTTATGTTAGGTGAAGCATTATATATGCAAGCCTCTCCTTATAGACTTGATCCAGGCATGGCGAACCTAATCAAAGAATCTACATTCTTTGGTGATACCCCTGTTTTTAAAGAAGCGTTAAGTATGATTGCTGTAGGAGAAAATGATCATCCAGCAGTAAAACAACTTAAGAATACTTTAGAAGCAGCTGGAATGGTTGGTGTCTTTGGTAAACTATTTGCAATATTTGGGGATACTGCTAAATTTGGGGCAGGAGCTTTAGATCCTAGACAAGGTAAACAACTCAAAGCATTAAAAGAATTAGACTTAAATAATTTACCTAATACAGAATTAGGTAGAATGGTTAATAATATAGCATCTCAACATGATGAATTAGGTAGAGCACAGTTAGCATTAGAGGCTGCTGAATTCAAAACACCTAATGTACCAAAAGCTACAAGATTTAGAGCAGCTAAAAACCATCCTGTAGCAGGTGTAGGACAAGGAAATCTGCTTTCTACAAACTCTTCAAGTAGAGTATATAGACAATTAAATCAACTTGATGATATAGGATATGGTTCAGTAGATCCTATAATAACAGGAAGAGAATCAGAATTAGCTGCTCAATCAGCTGAATTTACACCTCAATTCTTAAAATCAAAAGCCAAGGAAATGCTTGGAGATCCTTATATTCAAGGATTAATAAAAGATGCTGAAAGACAAGGTAAAACTTTTGAACAAGTATTTGAACCTGCATTCCGTAGATTCAAAGATACTATTGGTGGAGATATAGATAAACTATCTACTGAAGAATTTTGGAGTCAAATTAAACGAGGATTAGATGCAAGTAATGATGATTTAATGGAGTATGTTGTAGCAACTGATCTTGTAAATCAATCATTATTTAAAGAAATACGTGATCTAAGTAATGTAGGACGTGAACTACATAAGATTACTGATATATTTGATACTGATGGTATAACTAAACCTATAGCTGAGAAGTTAGTTATGGGTTTAAGTAATGTTAAAAGAGCTAGATATCTTATTTCTAGTGAATATAGAAATCTAGGTAAAGCAGCTAGAAAAGCAGCATTAGCTGAACGTACTGCATTATTACATGATGAAACTGTAGATGGTGTACGTTTAATGATGCAATTCTTAAGAGGTAGTAACTCTGATGAATTAGCACAAGGTATATTAGAAGTATTCTCTATGTCCAATAAGATCAAAAACTTCAAAGATTTTGATGCTTGGATGAGACAGAAATTAAGAGGTGGAGAATTTGGCGGTAAAAATACTAAAGGTATTTTAACTAAAGAATTAGGAGCTGTAATGATAAATAGTATCCTTAGTAGCCCTAAAACACCACTTAGAGCTATCATGGGTACAACAGCAAATGCTTATCTAAATGAAGTAGCAACCTTATTCGGAGCTACAATTAGAAGACCTTTTACTGGTGATGTAGCTGCAATGAGAGCTGCAGCAGCTTCTAGTAATGCAATGCTACAATTAATACCTGATGCAATGAAAGTATTTAAACATAGTTTAGATGCAAATTTTGCAGGAGATTTAGCGACTATCAAAACTAGATATAGCAGATATACTCCAGGTGATGCTAATTTTGAATTATTAGGTAGATGGGCTGAAAAACATGGTACTAATGGAGATAAGGCTGCATTCTATATAGCTAATGCTGCTAGACAAGCTAATAGCAATAAATTATATACGTGGTCTTCTAGAGTATTAGGTTCAACTGACGATACATTTAGATGGTTATTATCTAAATCTAGAGCAAGAAAGAAAGCTATTGAAAAAGTAATGGGAGAACTTGGGGATGATATTGAAATCAACCCTGAAATGCTTAGTAAAATTGAAGACATTGAATTCAAAAGATTACATAATGAAGATGGTGTTTTAGATATTACTAAAGATGCTTTCTTAGAAAAGAACTTTAAAGAAGTAACTTTAACTACAGAACTCCAAGGGTTTACAAAAGGTCTTGATGAGTTAATGAATAGATACCCATTAACTAAACCGTTTTTCTTATTTGCTAGAACAGGTATTAATGGACTTAGAATGTCTGTTAAAAATCTACCGATAGTTGGTGCAATGGTTGATGAATCAAGGGCTATTCTAGGGGCTACACCAGCCATGGCTAAAGAAGGTCACTTACTTAAATATGGTATTGAAACTGCAGCAGACTTAGCATCAGCTAAAAGTTTAGTGATTGGTAGACAAGCGATTGGTACAATGGTAGTCTACGGTATTGCTCAAAAATATATGGCTGGAGAAATAACTGGAAATGGTCCTGCTTCTGCATCAATGAAAAAGATGTGGACAGATTTTGGATGGCAACCACGTAGTATAAAAATAGGAAATGTATGGGTTGGATATGATTCATTTGAACCTTTCAATTTAGTTATGGCTAATATTGCTGATATTGGAGATAACTTAGAATTAATGGGGCCAACATTTGCAGAAGAAAGATTACAACTTGTTGTTGCGGCTTTAGGTAAGAGTGTTACAAGTAAGACATACTTACAAGGAATAAATCAATTATTTGATGTATTAGGTGGAGAAGGTGGTGGATACAAATTATCCAAAATAAGTGCTAATCTAATTAATAATCAATTACCACTAGCTGGTATGAGAAATGATATTGGAAAACTTTTAAATCCTGCTATGAGAGAATTAGGTTCTAATTTCTGGGATCATGTTGCAAATCGTAATCCTGGTTTAAAAGCCACATTACCTATTAAGTATGACATGTTAAATGGAAAACCAATTAATCCTTGGGGATTCATGGAAAGACTTCTGAAATCTGGTCCTATAACTCTTAGTATGGATAAAGGACCAGGAAGATCATTACTATTTAAGAGTGGTTATGATTTAAGAATATTTGCTTATACTGCACCTGATGGGACAAGTTTAAGAAAACATCCTAAAATAAGATCTAAATTCCAAAATGCTATAGGTAAGTATAATTTAGAAAAAGAATTAGATAAACTTGCGGGACGCTTAGATATCCAAACATCTATGCTAAAAATGCAAATGGATAGGGCAAAAGGAAATTATAATCTAGATCCTATGAAAGCTTATCGACATAATAAAATTATAGCTAGATTATTTAAACGAATTGCCAAAAGAGCATGGGCTGATTTAAGAAATGATCCAATGGTTAAAGAATTGATGGATGAAAAACGTGACTTAAATAGAGCCAATAATAGAAGTTTAAGAGATACACAAACATTATTAAGACAACCTAAGTAAACTAAATGGCACATACAAAAGTAACAAAAACACATTCCCAAAATACGGGAGTTGCGAATACATTTAGCTACTCAGGGAGTTTTGATGTATTCAAAGGTGCAGAGGTAATAGTAACATTAGACGCAGTAGCGTTGACATTCACCTCTTCTACCATAAATGAATCCGCCTCCCCACGTGAATATACCGTAGATACAGCAGCCAAGACAATACATATTGGTGGAGCTGATTTATCTAGTGGTACAATTATAATAAGACCCCAGACAGATATGGGTAGTCCTACACCAAGGGCAACCTATACACCGGGTGCATCAATTACATCTGAAGATCTTAATAATAACCAACTCCAGCTTCTACGGAAGGCTATGGAGTATGATGATACTAAGATGTCAACAACTGGTGATACCATGACTGGTCACCTGACAATGGGTGAAGACACAACAATTATATTTGAAGGAGCAACAGATGATGGATATGAAACTACTCTTACAGTAGCAGATCCAGA
>CEVZ01008318.1_pt1 | contig 13019 bp, 10 predicted proteins | sample 361371 | NCBI WGS metagenome assembly CEVZ01 (sample SAMEA2620217, study PRJEB7988) | marine metagenome | isolation source: saline water (ENVO:00002010), including
CACTTAACGTTAATTCTACTACTGTATGTACTAACCTGAACGCAGACTTGCTTGATGGTTATCAGGCAAATAACCTACCATACTTTGCTGCTGCAACTAACACTTGGAACTCTTCTGCAGACGGTCAACCACGTTTCTACTTTGCTAACAACTCTCATACATATCTTAGAACTGGAGATAACTTCTACTTCAGATCAGATAATGATAATGGAATGGGTTCTATTGATGGTAATGGTGGTACTTGGACAATCTATGGTGGCGGTGATCAAACACAATCCACTTATAGAATGGAGATCAGAGGACAAAATGGTCTTAACATTAATACCTCATCTGTTGGTCTAAGTGGTGGTCAAAGAGATGTCGTCTTCCGCGCTGATGGTGACAAGCAGTACATTGACCGTTACGGAATCATCAAGAGAAACCGTAACAACATTAGTGAGAGTATAAGTATCAATAATGGGGACAACTGCCTATCTATTGGTCCTATCACTATAAATAATGGATATACAATTACGATAAATAACGGTGGATACTGGAGTATCATTTAAGAGTAACTAATTATGGCTGGAATTTTAAGGGTTGATCAAATCCAAAGTACGGGCGGGAGTAATGTAATTGACGTTTCTTCTGGCAACTTCAAACTATGGAATGGAAGTTCTTATGAAACTTTCAGTGTTACTGGTGCTTTGATAAGCATCAACACATATACTTCGCAAAACGGTACTTGGAACTCCAAGTCTACTAGTGGTGGATCTGGAACTTGGTCTAAGCCTTCTGGTTGTAAGCATGTTCTTGTATACGTCACTGGAGGTGGCGGTGGAGTTCGTTGTAATGACAACGCTTATCGTGGTGCTGGTGGTGGCGGTGGTGCTACTGCTATTAGATATATTGATGTATCAAACGTTGGTTCTGTAGGTTACACATACGGTGGTGGTGGAGGATACGCCAGAAATGGTGGTAGAGGAGGTACTGGAGGTACTTCATCCTTCGGATCATACTGTAGTGCAGGTGGTGGACAAGGTGGTCAAACCGATAACCCATATCAGGGCGGTCCTGGTGGAACTGCATCTGGTGGTGATATAAACATTCCAGGTGGCGGTGGCGAGATGTCACACGGTCATAACAGAGAAGGTGGCGGTGGTTCAAGCTTCTGGCATAAGGCAGGTTCTTCACACCATCACGCTAATAACCAAGAAGAGATTACTCATGGTCAGTGGGGATCTGGTGGAGGTTATGGATATTATTCACAGAATGGCTACGGTCACAACAACGGTAACGGTGGTGCTGGCTGTGTTATCGTATTCAATTACACTTAAAAATTATGAGTTACGCATTAGTAGATAGAGGATCTAACCAAACTATACAGTTTGTGACCAAAGAAGAGGAATGTTTTGAGGTACATGAAGACTTCAAATGGGTAGACATTCCTGATGATTGGGTAATGGAAGAAGGTACTAACCCACCTGACTTCTTTTGGAATGAAGATAAGCAACAGGTGGAAAGAGTTCCTCTTCCAGAAGAAACTTGGGAGATGAAAAGGCAAGTTGCCTATGAACATCTTACTGTCGAACAACAGCTTGGAAATCTATATGATGATATTGAAGCTGGTGTATTCGGTGATATTAAGGGTAAAAGTAAATTTTACACTGCAGTTAAATCAATTAAAGACTCTACTCCTAAAGGCTAATTATGGGACAGCTCAATACCCCTACCGCACAAGTTAATACCTTAACCTCTTCGGGTAGTACAGTTTCTATTCCGAAGAATGTTGCTGTAACGGGGAATATTGATTTTACTGGAACACTCTATCAAAATGGTGTACCATTTGAAACCTTACCAACACAGTCACCTAAGACTGCTGGTGGTATTTTGATGTCTGATGGTGAGAATGCTTTCTGGGGAACTACCGTAGCAATTGAAGGTGATGTAGGTGGACAGAGTAGATTTGGTTTATATAACTCTTATCCAACTACAACCACAGGTGCTGGTGGACAGAACCCTAAGATTGATTCAGGAGACTATCTTCCTTACTCAGGAACTGGTAGTTGGTATGACAATAATGGTAGTCAGTATAATATAACAGTTGGTTCAAGTTTTAGATATAGAAGTATATTTACACATTCATTCTTAGTTGGTGGTTATAGAGGATCAAACCCATGGAGATCCGTTAACCAGTGTTTCAACGCAACAGATATTACAATCTCTCGTGGAGATCAGCTAGACAGAGCAGCATCATATGTTGATGGTAACTTTGGAGATTTCAATGGATATGTTTATGGTACTGTAAACTCCTACGGAGGTAGTGGTAGTTCAGTATCTAGTATCAACTTACATACAGGAACCAATAGAACATTCGGTCCTAATGGAACTCCTGGCCATGGAGATGGTTACAACTCAACTCCAGATAGCATTGGTGCTTCAATGGATACTTGGGATGGTACAGATGACCCAGGTTCAGCTTCTGGACAAACAACGCAGAGAGGATACACCATGGGTGGTGGTCCTGGTAACGTTCAAAGATTAAACTTTATCACTGAGATGTGCACTCGTCTTGGTGGTGGTTTCGGTAATGGTGGTGCTACTGGATCAGAAGGACAATATAGAGTTCACTGTTTTGGTGATACAGGTAATGCAAGATATGTAGAATTAAGTAATGAATCTGTCTCAGGCTATAGTTTAAGTGGATGGGGTGGTAATGGATGGAAGAAGAACCTCTCAACTAAGTGGGGTTTCTGCTATCATGGAAATAGTAATAATGTTACTAGACCATGGTTGAAGTTTAATGACACAAACAATAGTTCTATTGGTGGTGCATTTAACCAAGCTGATATTTCTTCTGGTGAAGAGAACATGGCAATGGGTCAGGACTGGGGTTATTGTTTAGGTAACTATGCATCTGGTGCTGGTAACTATCAGAACAATAGGACTTGGAAACGTTTCCATGCTAATGACTCTGATATAGTATTAGGTTTCAAAGCTGAACCTAAAGGTCACCAAGGACAGTCCTCAGGATGTTGTCACACTGGTGCATTTGCAGTAACAGGTATGAGGTATCAGTAATGGCAGAAGGAGCAACTGGAAGAGATGGTTTGATGCAATTCAATATTCCTGAATATGCATCGAGGATTAAACAGGAGCAAGATAGAGCAAGTATCGAAGCTTTAAGAGCAGAGATCGAGGCTTTGAAAACAAGAGTAAAGACTTTAGAAGATGCCTGATAACCAAATCTTTATTGAAGAAAAATCTTTTGATGTTGAGTGGAAGAAAAGAATTCCCTCTCATCTAATTGAGGATGAGGATTTTTTACGTCCCAAATATGTACCTCAGCATCCTTTAGAACTAGAGACTAAAAAGTTCATTAAGGATAAGGAGCTCATTAAAGAAGGATACATCTATATGATGATCCATGAGGATGCTTTAAGAGCTGCTGATATTAAGCCACACGAGACAACGTATTTCACGTTGTTTAATTTTTTTAATGTCTCTACTATCAAAATGAATAAGATAGTATTTGAGACTGTCAAGTCTACGTTTAGAAGATTTGTAGAACTTGATGAAAAAGAGTATACAACAGGTGTTAAGTTCCAAGGTGAGATTAGATCACACTTTAAAGATTATGAAGCTGTTATAAGTGATGAGACTGGTGAACTCGATTATGCTAAGGTTAAGAAGAAAACTGTACCTGCACATATCGATCTAGCAGTTTCTTTTATGAAGAAGCAGGCTGTCTTAGTTATTGAACATGAGTTCGATCTAAGATTTAAGAACTTTAAAAACTGTTGTGATGTAGAGTCTGAGAGTTGGGTATATCAACTTGAAGAGGCTCGTAAGTATAAAGAGAACGAGGATGCTAAAACTCCGTTCCTAGATATATTATGCATGACAAGAGGTATGCAGAAGGCTGAACTCGTAAAAAGAGTTCTCAAGCACCATGATAAATACCTTATAGATTATGCCTCATTATTAGGTAAGTATCATGCGATACGCTCTCAGTTTAAACACTGTGATAATATGTGGGATATGAACATTCTGTATGAAGATTACTTGAATGTTGGTATGCCTATTAAACAGGGTCAAAAACTTGGACGTATTGATGAAAATGAAAAGCGACTTGATGGAGATTTAGCGTATGGCACTTTCGGATTCTGAAAAACTTTGTAGTGAATTAGTCCTTAGTGGTAAGGAAAAGGATTGGATAAGCGCAGCATATAGATTAGAAGGTGGTCAGTCAAAGTATCAGAACCAGAATTTTGTAGTTGGTTCCCAGATCACCCCTTATAAGAAAGTACAACAGGCACTTCTTGAACTTCAAATGCGAGATAATACTCGTGTTGAGGTTGAGTATAGCCTGAAGAAAAATAATATAGCAAGGAAAAAACTCGAAAGGGAGTTGAGGGATACAGATGATCCTCTTGATAGAGAACTCCTAGAGTTAGAGATAGAGAAGTCTGACTATGATAGATCTCTTTTTGCAGAGAAACTCAAGCATGTCCAACGAGAGATGTCTGTTTTCATTGATGAACTAGAAGAGACTGTTGATCCTAACTTGGGTCTGGAGTACTACCTAGATACCAATGAGGAGGAAGATAAGAAGTATTGGCAGAGCAGGATGGCAAAGCAAGCTGCCTGTGATATAATAGCCTTTGGACATATTGGTACTGGTAATATGGATTCTATTATGAATCTACCTGAACAAGATCAGGTTAATATATTCTCTGGTGCCGTTCATCACTCCGCTTTAATAGGAGCTGGTGTAAAGAGAATGCAACATCAAATGGAAGGACAAGTTCAAGGTCTTCTCCAAGGTGAGAAATTCTCACCCCCACAAATTAATGGTTCGGAATTACTTAATGCTGAAGCCCCTACATTACCTGAAGTGAAACATGACATCCCTAAAGAGAAAATCCGTCTTCAGTCTTCCAATTAATCCTAAGATTGATTCCAAGTATGCAGAGACAGTTTTTGTACCTTGGTTGAAACAATATAAAGATTATATTTACGACTTATATTTTACAGTTAGAATGCCACCTTTTGAGCAGGACTCAATGGGTGATGTCTTTCAGGGTGATCCCAGACAGCTGATCTATAATGCTCAGGCAATATCAGAAGATGCTGGTGGTATACCATTATCTGCTACGTTTAATAACATATACGTAAGACCAGATATGGAACATCTGGATCTATTCGTGAAGAATTTTGCTCAGATATATGAGCAGGGTGTTAGGATTGCAACTATACCACATACCAGTTGGGTTACTACAGGTATCTTACAGAAAGAATTTCCAGAACTAAAGATTAAGAATACTATTCTTAGGAATGTTACTAAGGCAAATGAGGTTGTAGCTCTTGCTAAAATAGGGTTCCATTACATCAATCTTGATAGAGATTTGATGAGAGATCGAGAAGCGTTAAGGAAAATAAAGAAAGCAAAAGATTATTGTGCTGAGATAGGTAAGCCAGTTGAGATATCTTTACTGGCTAATGAAAGTTGTTGGGGTGGTTGTCCTATGATGGATGAGCACTATCATTTCAATAACTCAAGGACTGCAGAAAATCCTCAGTACTTTAATGATCCTATTAGTACACACTCATGTTCTCGATGGGATATAGAAGATAACTCTCATGCATTAAAGCAAGCAAATATACCACCTTGGAGAAAAGATTGGGAAGAGTTTATTGATCTTGGTATAGATGTATTCAAGTTACATGGTAGAGAGAATGCCATGAAGCTGCAAGAATCTATGGACATAGTTCAAGCATGGGCAGGTGATGATGAACTTATAACAGGTGAATTTAGAGAGTATATGGAGGATCTGCAGATTCCAGATAGTCCTATTGCTCTTTGGAGAGAGAAGATCAAAACCTGTGGATTTGATTGTTGGGATTGTAATTACTGCGAGAATGTAGTAAACGCCCATCTCAAAAAACAGGAAAGACCAGTTGAAGTTGAGGATTATACTCAAAGAGTATTAGATGCTATTGATGCTGGTAATACAAATACATCTAACTTTAATCCTGAAGGATATTCTATTCAGGGATTGTCTTCAAATAGGATAAGACATTTTCTCAATAGTCTCTGTTCTCATGATGATGCAGTATATCTTGAACTTGGTACCTTCACTGGTAGCACATTCTTTGCTGCAACCATGGGTAACAATGTTAAATGTTTTGGTGTAGATGATTTTTCAGAAGCTACTGTTAGGCCAATAGTTGACCGTGGTATGTGGACAGAGTGTGGTAATCCTTATGATACACTTGTTCATAACTGGGGTAAGTATGAGAATGGTAATGCAGCATTTATTAAGGGTAGTGTTGATGAGTTAACTGATGAAGACTTCAATGGTGCAAAACCTAATGTATTGTTTTATGACGCGAATCATGATATGATACAACAGATGAACAACCTTAATCATGTCCTACCCTTCCTATCTGAGAAATTTATTCTTATAGTTGACGACGCTAACTTTGATGGTGTTGTGGAAGGTGCAGTATCATGGGCTGCAGAGAATAATCTTAAATGTTATTTTGAGAGGAAAATTCTAAGTAGTATTATTGAAAGTCCAGTCCATTGGTGGAATGGTCTTCACATTATGGTATTAGAGCAAGGTCATAAGGAGTTAATCAAACAGTATATAAGTGGTAATGTATGAAGGTAATTAATCCAGAAATGCTAAAAACTCACCACCCAAAGAATTGGGAGGTAGAGCAACTTCATATTGGGACATCAAAGAATAGGATCATTAAGATTAAGAATTTCTTTGAGAACCCAGAACAAGTACGTGCATATGCACAATCCGCTGATTATGTTAATACTGTTGGTGGACAGTTTTCAAATCTACCTGGATTTGTTAGTAAGATAGGTCACCTATCACATCAATTTTATCCTAACTTTAAGTTTCTATTATCAACATATTTTGAAGCTGATAAGAAGGTTATGATGCATCCAGAGTTCTCTCACTTCACATTTCAAATGTATGAGGTACAAGAGAAATGTAGAATGTGTAGTCTGGCACCACATACTGATGATACTCATTATGCTGCTGTACTACCATTAAACTTTGATGAAGAACTTGTAGAGAGTAAATCTGGAACTGCTTTCTGGAGAAATAAAGAATTCAAAGAGGAGTTTGTATGTACTGATAGAAACTATAGAACTGCTAGATTATCTAATAAAGTAAATGCTTATGTTAATTTTGATCCCTCACAGTATAAGTCAAAAGATTGGGAGAGATACCATGTAGAACAACATGAATATAATACTCTCTTAGTATATGAAGGTAAGATGTGGCATTCTCCTTACTTTGATCAAAGTGGTTGGAGTACAAACCGCCTGACCTTCAATGCATTTCTGCAATAAATAGTACACTTATCATTCTAAAACATGGACGTTGAAACAATGGTGAAGGATTTCACCGATCAATTAAAAGAACAAAAGGCAACAATTGTTGAACTTGAGAAGCAACTTCAAACTCGTAAAGATCAAGTATTAAGGTTGGAGGGTGCTGTAGAAGCTTTAAATATGACACTCAATCCACAGACTGAGGAGACAATACCAGATGCCCCTGCAAAACCAAGCAAGTAGTCTAGGAAAATCAAGTGAATATCGCAAACAGGAACATGTAGACTCTTCGCAGTTTTATGTTCCTTTTGATGGTACTGCAGAGACATGCCCCTTTAAGGTAGGGGATTTATATGATACTAGGGAAATAATTTCAATAGGATTTACTAGGAATGTTTATGGGCATTCCTATCATCTTATCGTTGAAAGAGATCGAACTCATATGAGAACTAAATTCCAGTTTGATCATCAGCATGATTTAAAGTTCAGTAAACCAGTTGAAAGAATGACTGGTAAGCGACCAGATTTAACAGCACTATTAAAAAAGGCGGATCTTTCTACGACTAAATAGATCTGAAGGATAATAGTGCCAAAACAGAATGAAGAGGGTAGTTGTTAGGGTATCTGATAATTATAGTTTAGATTCAGCAGCTGCAGGGATCTTAGACATATATGGTTATCTAACCTTTATAAAATCTTATAGAAGCTTTTCAATCATTTCATTTGATTGTCCAGATAAGTACACAGATGGACTTCTCGAAAGGTTGAGAGCTCTTTCTGTCGTTAAGAAAGCAACTTGGGATGATAATAAATTTTCATGTGACCCAGTAGACGAAGGTATAGCAACTGTAGATACTAGTGGATCCACTTCTCTGAATACAACAGGTGAGACTAACGTATCAGCTAATACTAGAAATTTAACTGGTAGTGGTAGTGGTACGATATATGTAAAAGTACAAAATATTTCTGGTTCAAACTATTATACTTTCTCTTCCAGTTCAGGGGGAACCTATTCAAGATATCATAACTATACTGGTTTCTTACAAGGTGCTACCTATACTTTCGATCAATCAGATTCTTCAAATACTGGCCATCCTTTCAGGTTCTCACTAACTCCTGATGGAACCCATACTACTGGTGGTGCAGAAATGACCACAGGTGTAACCGTTGCTGGTACTCCAGGTACAGACGGTACTACAGAGATTGTGATTGGAGCTAATACACCTTCTATTCTCTATTATTACTGTACTGCTCATGCAGGTATGGGTAGGTATAAAGCTTTACCAGATGGATTTGGATCAGTTAACGTTCATGATTACTGGCATTTAGATAGAATTACAAAACAAGATAGGCAATATTTAAATAATACTTTTAGTTATAACCAATCAGGTGATGGTGTTGACATCTATGTAATTGATACAGGTGTCCGTGGAGCGAGTAGACCAACTGGCAACAACGCTGCTTTACACCCAGAATTATATGATCCAGATTTTGCTGCTGACTTTAACGGTGCTTCAGAGCAACAGAACTATAGGGTATATGAAGTAACAGGATATACTTCATCCTATGGTACTAACGAAGATGATAATGGACACGGTACTAATTGTGCTATTGTGTCTGCTGGTAGAACTGCAGGTGTTGCTAGGAACGCAAAGATTTATGCACTGAAAGCTTTCAATGCTTCTTTGTCTGGTAGTTACACTGATATCCTAGGTGCTTATCAGGCAGTTATTGATCATAATGATAGTGGTCATGCCAACTATAAAGGTAATAACAGACCTGCTATTATTAACTCATCCTTTGGTCCTACTATACCATCAGAAGGATATCCATATGTTGAATTAAATGATTCTGGTAATGACACTGGAACTGATGAGGAGATCCTAGACGATATTGAAGGTACGATTGCTAGTACTAATAATCTTATTATCAGTAGATCTGCTGGTAATGGTTTCAAGAATGTGAGTGATGAGTTCGCTGGACCTATTCAAGGTAAGTGCATTGCTGGTACAAGAACTGCTGGTTATTCAGATAACCCTACAGGTGGTATTAACAATGTAGATACTAATCAAAATAAGATTTCTGTTGGTGCTACAGAATATAATGATAGATGGGCTGAATTTTCCAACTATGGTAATGGTGTAACCACGACTGCTCCAGGTGCTAAAATTCTAGTCCCGAAATATGATTGGACTGCTAATACACCATATACAAGTACTACTAACTATGATACTATTAGTGGTACATCGTTCTCTGCTCCTGTTGTAACAGGTGTTCTTGCAGCATGGACTGGAGCTAATGGATATACGTTATCTACAAATAATTTACCTGGCCTTGCTAAGACTTTTATAAGAACTGATGGAGTTAATGGAGATATTACAAAAGGTGCTTCTGCGAAGTATCCTACAAACAGTATTCAAGATAAGAGACTAATCGATAATCCATTTGAAACTGCAAATGGTTCTCAGTATCTTATTATAAGTTTCGACCCTGCAGATAATGCTCATTTCATTGGTAATGTTGGTAGGAAGTGTCAGTTAAGAACTACAGGATCAACTGGTTCTTTAACTGTTGGTGGTATTGATGTTGCTGCATTATCTCAAAGTGGATGGTTAACCATTCAGGCAGAGAGTTCTGTTAATAATACTATTACGGTTCAGAATACAAGTCCTGCTACTGCTGGTACAACTGGTGGTGGTACTGGAAACTATCTTGCACTTGTAGATCCAGAAAGTAAAACACATGAAAGTAAAGACGGTGTTGTTTCTACATCTACAACTTTAAGATCTCAGACAGATGCACAGGAAGCTGCTGGTACTGGTACATATACTAATGTAATTTACTATCCATTGGATAGTGGTGTTGATTTTAAATATGATGATACAGGTGCTACTCTTACAACTAAGCGTGGTATCTTCTTCCCATATATCGATACTAATGTAACTTGGACAACAGCTTCAGGTTCTGTAGGAACTTTTGCTAATGGTGCTAGTGTTAATATTGACCTTGGATTGACAGGTGCTACCTTTGCTACTGAACCTACCTATGAAAATTATACTCTTAGTGGAGATAGTATTGCTGCCTCTGGTTTAGGATTAGATCAAGCTTCAGGTGCACTGAGTGGTACTGTAACATCCGATTACTTAGATACTACATTCAATTTTACTGTAACTGAGAATACTACAGGTAATGCTCGTTCTTACAGTTTTATAACTACAGGTACTGGTGTCATCGTTACGATTACACAGCAACCTACAGCACAGAGTGTTGAAGCAGGTTCTGGAAATACTGCTACCTTTGGACCAGTTTCAGGTATTAGTTCTGATGGATCTACAATTACATACCAGTGGGAGTTCTCAAGTAATGGTGGTGTAGGTTGGTCTAGTGTTTCCAATGGTGGTGGATATAGTGGAGCAACGACAAATACATTAACTGTAGATGATGATTTTGCTAAGAATACATATCAGTTCCGTTGTAAGTTAGATACTGCTACTGCTGTTGCACCATCTTATACGAATGCAGTTGTCTTATCAGTATTCAGAGTTATTACAGTAAGTAATCAACCAACTGATCAGCAACCAATTGCCCCTGCAGCTGCTACATTTACTGTTGCTGGTTCTACATTAGATGGTGCAGCCATTACATTCCAATGGCAAAAATCTGAGAATGGGGATGGTGTTAATTTCACTCCTATAGGAGGTGCTACTAACGCATCTTACAATACAGGATCTACAACATATGATGACAGCTATGGAGACTACTATCGTTGTATCTTATCTGCAGCTGGTGCATCAAATGTAATCAGTTCTGTTGCAAGGAACTTAGTACAGAGAACCATTACAGTTACAGCACAACCTGTCAATACAACAGGTGCTGTTGGTGGAACAGAAAACTTTGGTGTTACTGCTAATACATCTGATAATGACGCAGGTGACATTACATACCAGTGGCAAGTATCTATTACTGATGGTTCCTCATGGTCTAATGTTTCCACAGGTAGTGGTGGTACTACTTCAACATATACTACTGCTACATTAACTACAACAGAAGATGAAAATCAATACCGTTGTTTACTTTCTGCCCCAGGTGCAACTACTATTCCTTCAAATGCTGCTACCTTACAAATTGAAACGGTAACAGTTGTAGTATCAACCCAACCTACACCACAGACAACAGATGAAAATTCCACAGCAACATTCACCTGTTTAGGTGGTGTTACTATGAGCCCTGTTGGTGGTAATGCTGCTAGTTCTTCATTCGATACAGAATCCTTTGACACTCCTAGTGGTGGAGGTGGAAATTCAAATGATCAGGCAGGAGCACAGTCTCACCATGAACCTTCAGTAACATATCAGTGGGAAAGATCTGATGATGCTGGATCAAACTGGGCTAGTGTAGGTGGAGCAACTTCTGCAAGTTATACAACACCTACAGTAACATATGCTGTAGATAACCAAGATTTATATCGTTGTAAGATTGATGCCGTTGGAGCATCTTCTTCAGCATACACTAATAACGTAGCACTTACTGTCCAAAGAACTTATTCTATTACCTCACAGCCATCTAATCAGACTGCTAATGAGGGTGGTACTGGATCATTTGCAGTCACAGTAAGTACTTCTAGTGGAACTCCAACTTATCAGTGGGAAAGATCTGATGATGGTGGTTCTAACTATGCTGCTGTAGCTGGTGCAACTAGTTCTTCTTATACTACTCCAACTCTAGTATATGCAGATGATGCTAATGATCGTTATAGATGTGTAGTTTCTCTTGTAGGAGCTGCAGCAGATATAACTTCTGACTTTGCATTACTTACTGTTCTACGTGTCATTACTATTCAGACACAGCCTCAAGCACAGTCTGTAATTGAAGGTAATACAGCAACCTTTACTATTGTTGCACAAATTACTAGTGATGTTGTTTCATATCAGTGGCAGAAATCTATTGATAGTGGATCCAATTGGGGTGCTATTAATGGAGCAAATGCTGCATCGTATACAACACCTGCAACAACATATCCAACAACTCCTTCAGAACAATTCCGTTGTGTTCTTTCTAATGCCGCTGCAACTACTCTGACATCTAATGCAGTAACTCTTACTGTTAATGAATCTGAGTTTGTATCTGCACCAGCATCTGTAACTCCTTATGTTGATCCTGATACTACAAAGACACTTTCAAGATCACCTGTTATTACCACAGCAGCATTTGTTTCTGAGTATGCTGGATCAATTCACTTCTCTACATTCTGGAGAATTAGAAGAGTTAGTGATAACTTCACTGTATATGATACAACAAACTCATTTGCTAATGGTGATACTGGTAATAAGACATCCTTCACTGTACCAGCTGCAACATTAGACTTTGATACTGCATATTCAGTACAGGTTAAGTTTAGAGATAACAATGGATTGGAGAGTGCATATACTTCTGCAGTTAACTTCACTACACCATTTGTTGATCAACCAGATATTCAAACAATTACACCAGCATTTAATCCAACAATTAATGTTGATCCAATTGCTATGAAGGGCGGTTATCAACATTCGTCTAGTGACTGGCAGTTTGGTACTACAGCTACCTTTACTACTATTGTTCACCAATCTCTTGGTAACTCAGCCAACTTAACATCTTATACATTACCTGGTGCTGTTAACCTCAGTGCCAATACTACATATTA
>CEVZ01054889.1_pt1 | contig 12938 bp, 15 predicted proteins | sample 361371 | NCBI WGS metagenome assembly CEVZ01 (sample SAMEA2620217, study PRJEB7988) | marine metagenome | isolation source: saline water (ENVO:00002010), including
ACCGTGTATCTCTTTCATAATAGATGCCATAATATAATTAGCAGATGCACCAGAGTTAACAAATACACTATATTTACAACCTACCCATTCAGACCATTTCTTTTCAAACTCTTTGACCTTTTCACCATTAGTAAATCTAACACCGTCTGTATTTATAAAATCAGTAAGTGCTTTTTTATCTTCTTTAGTTATACTATCGTTTATAAGTTGCCAATTAAATTGTTGACTCATCTATCCCTCCCAAATAATATTGGCCGATTAGTTGGCCAATCTATATTTAAATTACCATCATTCCATTTTACTACAAACTGTTCATCTATATCTGGATAGTTTCCTGGATAAGCATATTTATAATGAAATACACATTTGTCACTTAACACATAATGACCATTAGAATATTTAGGTGGTATCAAAACTTGTTTTTTATTTTTGTTACTTAATACAGTCCAATCCCATTCTGTCTTATCAGGATTAACTATAACAAAGTATATCTCACCATAAACACAACTAACAAGTTTCCAAGATTTAGTATCACCATGCAGTCCTCTCAACACACCTTTATTTGATGTCGAAAACTTATCTCGTCTCCACCTAAATTTTGGGTGTTTGTCATCTCTCCAATTTGTCCAAATATCTCCACGAAAATCTTCGTGATAGGTAGATTGATAAACTTCTACTTCATTTCCTAAAATATCACCTTTCATTATTCTTTATCCCAAGTTTCATTTTTAACAAGAGTTGGATAAACTCTCTCTTGACCTATTTTTTCAATAAACATATTATTATCAAATTCTTCATCTGGTAAATATGGATACATATCTTCAATAGGTGTTTGCCATCCTATTACTTTTGGGTCGTAAGTATGATACTCGTGACAGTTTAAATCTAAAACGACTGGACCATCATAATCTAAAAACTCTCTTATCTGTTGTCTTACTTTGTCATAGTCAGAACCATCATCAACTGTCATAGTTTTTATACCATATGCTTTTACTATCTTTACAAAGTTTGGAGGGTCATATCCTTTCGGTCCACATGCTTCAGCTCTTCCTTTAAAGTTAGTCTCCTGAAAAGCTTTAGTTATACCATAAATATGATTATTCATAATGACTGTTTTAAGTGGTACATTATAATTTATTAATGTTTGTAACTCTTGTATATTCATATTAAAACCACCATCACCAATGACACATACTACATTTTGGTCTTTATCTGCGGCTATAGCAGCTCCCATACCACCAGCAAAAGAAAATCCCATAGGTGAATTACCATTATTAGTAAAATATCTCTGACCAGTTTTAGTTTCAAAAGCATGATTTGTTACAACAATATTACCACCACAGTCTCCACAAAAAATATCATTACTTTTCATTTCTTCTGAAAGTATTCTTGAGAAAGTATATGGATGTGGATACTCTGTTGGTTTATACATATCTGATGTAACAGGGTCATATTTCTTTTTCCAGCCCATAACTTTATTTGTCCACCAACTGAAATCAGGTAAGTCTATTGTTTTCAATTTCTTCATTAATAACTCAATGAATAACTTTGCATCTGAATAAATACATTCTTCAAATGGAACTTGTTGTAAGAATCTTTGTAGTCCTGCTTTATCTACATCAACCATATATTTTTTAGCTCCTCTAGCGAAACTATGTATATTACCACCAGTTATTCTACCAGATATTCTACTACCTATCGCAAGTAATAAGTCAGAGTTCTGAACACCAAAGTTTCTTCCAGCACCACCATAAGTTCCAATCCTTCCACCATAGTATTCATAGTCTGAACATACAACATCTAATGCATTCCAAGTAGGAAACATAGGTATTTTTAACTCTCTACCAAGTTCTAATAATTCATCAATTGCCCCACTTAATCTTACACCACCACCTATCATCAGACAAGGTCTTTCACTATTCTTTAAATCTTCTATAAAAGTATCAATCTGATTGTTAATTATGTCAGTATCAAATGTTGTTTTAATTCCACTATCGTATCCTATTAATGTATCAACATCAATATCTGCCTTCTGAACATTCATTGGTATGTCCAATAATACAGGTCCCGGTCTACCTTCAGTAGCTTTATGTAATGCTTTCTCTATCTCATACTTAACATCTTCAGGTCTTTCAATCATTTTAGCATACTTTGTTATTGGTTTACAGATACTTACAATATCCGTTTCTTGGAAACCTATCTGTCTTATACTTTCATCTGGTCTCATAAATTGTGAATTTATTTGTCCAGTTATAAATAATCCTGGTACTGAATCGTAAAAGAAATTACCTATTGGTGTTACGAAATTCATACCACCAGGACCACTTGTTGCCATAGATACTGAAGGTAGTCCTTTTACTTTAGTCCATCCTTCAGCAGCAAATCCACCACCTTGTTCATGCATTACAGCAACATATCTTGTATTATCTGTTCTTACAAAGGCATCTACCATATCACCATTTGCAGAACCATAAACTATAAACATATCATCTATACCATAATCTGCTAAATATTTTATAATATAATCAGCTACTTTCATTAACTCTCCTTTTTTGTTGTTCTTGGTGTTGCACTGTGATTTGGATTAGCTTGATTTTCAACTCTCAAATCCTCATACTTCCAACTTGAATCACCAAGTAGTTTCTCTAACTCTTCTTCTTTGATTGCATAAAAGTTTTCTTCTGCTGGGAACTGACCACCTTTTACTTCATCTCTGTATTGTTCGAGTGAACTCTGTATCAGTTGGCCAGCTTCACAATATCTTTTTACAAATTTAGATTTAAATTCCCAAAATAATCCAACCAAATCATGCATGATTACTAATTGTCCATCAACTCTATCACCAGCACCTATACCGTACACGGGGATAGATAATTCTTTTGCTATCATTTCGGCTGGTTCAGTTGGCATAGCTTCTAATAATAAGAATGAACAACCAGCTTCTTCAAGTGCTTTAGCTTGTTTCAATACTATCTCTGCACTCTTAGCTGTTTTACCTTGAACTCTATATCCACCCATCTTAGCTCTTGTATGTGGTGTCAATCCCAAGTGACTCATAACCATAATACCTGAATCAGCAATAGCTTTAACTCTCTCTACCATAGCTCCTTCAACCTTTACACAATCCATTCCAGCTCTGATAAATCTACCAGCGTTCTCAACTGCTAATTCATTTGAAGATTGATAAGACATATATGGCATATCACCAATTAAAAATGCATTACTTGCACCACGAGCAACTGCTTCTGCATGTACAATCATCATATCCATAGTAACTGGTATTGTTGTTTTGAATCCATGTGTTGTCATACCACAAGAATCACCTACAAGAATTGCATCAACTCCTGCTTTATCGGCTATCATAGCTTGTGGGTAATCATAAGCAGTTACCAATACAGATTTTTCACCCGTTCTTTTATGTCTTCTTAATTTTAATATCGTTGTTTTTGTTTTACTATCTGCTGGCATTTAGTTCTCCTCCAAAATAATTAATTAATCTTACTGCATCTGCTGTTATTTTATCGATATAATTTTTCACACCTCCAGGGTCTGAAAATAAATCATCTCTAACATGCTCTCCTCCTAATGGTACATGCGTTGTTGATATTCTATCATCTTCAATTCGAAGTTCGTATCCTAAACCTCTCAATATACTACACCAATAATCGTAGTGAGTATCTGTTGCTTCGTGTAATGAATAGTATCCCTGTACCTCTATTATTTTACGATGTATAATAGGAAATAAATTTTGTGTTGGGCCACCCTCATTACCTCTAAAGAAAGGACCAATTATTCCTACTTTACCACTATGTTCTTCTAACAATGCTTCCCAACTTGGTGTATCTATAGTAGCATCATCATTAAAAGAAAATAAAAATTCACCATTTGCTACTGCGGCCATCTCATTAATAAATCTATACATATGGATATACCCTCTGTATCGTGGGCCTTTCAATACACGCAAATCAAATGCATCATTATATTTATCTAACAAATGTAAATTATCAAGTGTATTTTTATCATCATCATCTACTCTCAAAATTATTTCTACTTTTTCTTTTGATGTTGTGTTCTGAAAAATTGATTCTAATGTATTAAGTAAACCACCTACTTGAGGAAAGTCAGGGTCATAATTAGGAACCATTCTATTTCTGGTAGGTATCATTACAGATACAATCTTTTTATATTGTTTTGGTTCAATCATAAATCCTGGTTTTAAATGCCCTTCATGCATATTTTCATAATTATGTTTATAACCATCTGGTAATGTGCAACCTATTACTCTCGTACCCATATTAATTAAACTCCTTTTGTTTAAAATTTTTAACTTTTATCCATTTAACATTTTCATACTCATCAAAATGAAATTCTTCAACATCTGCAGATACATCTTTGTGACCGTAATCTAAATATTTATGAAATTCATTTAATATTTTATGATTATTTATAAAATCATTATCTTCAAATTCAGGATGATTATCTTCGTGTGGTAATGCTATAAATGTTCCAACTTCGTGTTCATTTCTATACCATTCATAACCATGTGCTCTTAATCTTGTTCTTGTATCATCATCTTCTTTACCCCATCCAATATACATTGCATTTAGACCACCAATCTTGTTCCACATTTCTCTTGTCAATATGAACACACCACCTGAATGGTCAAGTGGTGCAGTATCAATTTTAAATTGTCTGTAACCACTTGGTATTTCTTCATCAGGTAAATAATTCATATCATCATCTACAAAAAATACTCTTCGAACTGGATAAACAGGTTGGTCTTTAATTTCATATTCTACTTCATCAGTTGGATAATGGTCTACATCGTGAAATATTATTACATCTCCATCAGTATATTGTTCAGTAGCTATATTGTATAAAGAATTTTTTCTAAATTTACCAGAATCATCTTGTTCAACAATTATTATTTCATAATCTTTATCTTCAAATTTTTCTACTAATCTAGGTAATAGTCGAACTAAATGACTTTCTCTATCTCTATATGTTATAACTATACTATATTTCATTGTATTTTTTTGTTATTATATCTTCCCATCCTGGTACTCGTTCATATTGATGTACTAAACAAAACTTCTCACCTTTTGAATTTACTACTATACCATTATTCATAGATGGTTCATCATTTAATATATGTTCTCCAATTCTTGCTCTGTTCTCTACTAAAGTACCTATCTGTCCTACCCAAGCATCATCTGCATCTACAAATTGAGTTTTGTCTTTAAATGCAGTATTGACTAATACATTAAAACCTGGTTGGTCAGAGTGCCAAAATCCTACTGCAGTCATATAAATCATTAATGATAAATCCATAAATGTATCATAGTTAGCAGCAAATGTACCAACATTACATACTAATAAATCTTTACCTAAATAATTCCATATTAGACCACCAAAACTTTTTATAAAATTATCTCTATTCCAAGACTCGTGTTCGTACATAACACTCTCTGAAGGAGCAATTATATGCATATCTCTATTTTGATTATTGTCTAACCAATCAGAAGGATTATATTGAAATATAACATCTCTAACATCAGTTGTAATTACTCTATTATATTCTGTACCATCTTCTTTTAATTGTTTTAGTAATTGCCATATATGAAAGAATCTTAAATTATGAACTAATCTGAATGCATTTTCTCGTGTCACTTGACCACTGTGAGTTATTAAATCAAGTTCATCACCAAATCCATCGTGTCCAATATCATAAACATCTATACCTTCTTGTTCTAATTTGTCTATAACCTCTTGTGATGACCCATAAGATATTAAAATCTTGTCACCTGTAAATCCACTTTTATTAAGCGAGTTAACCCAATTTTGAATCTGATGATATTCATATCCACCGATTCCACCTATAACCAAATCTTTTTTCATAATAACCTTTATTTTATTGTAGAGTAAAATTCGTTTTGTAATTCTTGTCTCTTTATATCTTTTGGATGATAAAAACAAAACTCTTCTTCCTGTGGAAGATATGTATGTTCTTTATAACCTGTTAATACTTCGTGTACTGGATTCTGCCACATAATATTTGGTCTATTCTTCCAAATTCGACCTTGATAATCTGGAAAGTTTATCCAACCTTTTTCGTTCACTTGCCATCTCCATTTTTGTATATGTTCGTCTGTTATACCCTTTACTGTATTAACTCTAGGTACCCAAAATAAATCTACTGATGGATTTGCATGAAACAGTTGTTTTATGTTTCTGACTAACCACTGATGTGGTACTTCATCAGCATCTATATTAATAATATACTCACCTTTACACATACGCGTCAAGTGATTTTTTTGGCCAGCGTAATCTTTTAATAACCTTCTTTGTTCAAAAACAATTTCATTCATAGGTACATAAACATCAAATATTTTTTTAGTTTCTTCATTATCTGAAAAGTCATCAAGAATTACTATTTCGTCTTCCTCGTCTTTATTAATAACTAAAAAATCTATTAAATTCATTAAAGAATCTGTTTCATTATGTGTTAATATTGAATATGATATTTTCATCTATTTCTTTTCTCCCCCTCCTGATTTTTTTCCAAATTTACCACCTGTCATTTTTCCATATATTTTTTCAAGTGGTTTAACATATTTTTTCTCAACTGCTTCTGGTGATGTTTTACCATGTGTCTGTTTAAATATATCAAAATCGTAATTTACAGCTTTCATAGAAGTAGCTTTAGCCAAACTATAAGTTCTATATGCTTCTCTAAATCTTCTATCTCTTTTCATAACTGAAGTATATAATAATTGTGCACCTACTGGACTTGGCTTTCTTCTATCACTCAATTGTATTCTGAAATATGGGTCTCTTAATTTGGCCACATTTTCTTCCATTGCAGGAACAATTGCTTGTGTCCATTTAAAAAACTTTTGAACAATAGATTCATTTAAATAATTTAAATTTATACCATGTAAAAGTTTTTTATCATTTTGAAATACAAACAGTAATGGTCTTCTATCATATACTTTTTTATTATTATAAGCAAAACGAACAATCATACCTGGCATAGCTACTTTTTCTTGAATTGTTTGTTCTAACAAAATCTTTTTACTATGGTCTATTTTAGGTGTTTTAGCCTTTTCAATTAAGGCTGATTTTCTTGTTCTATCTACTCTAGCCATTTTTTTCGTTTACCACTTTCGTTTTTGAATCCTGTAATCTTTCAATGTTAGGTGTTTTACCTTGAGCTTTCATTTTCTCATTTACGACAACTAATGCTTCATAAAACTCATCATATATTTTAGCATTATCTGTGTCCATTTTAGTCTCATAGAATTTACCTTCTTGTCCTTCTATTGGATGATTTTTTTGTTCATTTTTTGGAATATTGACTAATTCTGCTAATCCCCATTTCATAGTTTCTTCATCTCCAGTAAATGGATAAATCATACCAAAAGGTAAAGTAATTATAGAAGGAATCCATATTCTATCTTGTTCAACTTTTGACCATTTTTTCATTTCATCAGTCAGTTGCATCCAAGATGTATTTTCTTCTTTTTTCCCATTTTCTGGTAAAACAAATTTAGTACTGCTTGCATACCCACAATGAATACATTGCATAGTCTGTGCTTCACCTACTCCAACTATATGTAATGTATGTTCTCCACATAAACCACAATTAGTTAATATTTTTTCTACTTCACTCATATTAGACCTCCTCTACTGTCTTTTTTAATTTTGGTAACTTAATTTCTTTCGTTTGTGCTGATTTATTTAATTTAGGTAAATTCAAACCAACCTGTTTTGGTTGCCCTTCCATTTTTTGTCCGTGTACTGAAATAACCATATCCATAATATCTTTGAATTTTTCTGTCATAGCTTCTAAACTAAATCGTTTTCTATTTATATCCATTAATTCTTTTGCTTTTCTTTTCACTTCATCATAACTACTAAAAACATAATTTAATGCTAAAAATACATTTTTTTCATCTACAACAAACCATTTACTTTCTTTAATAAGTATATTTTCCCAAACTACAGAATCTGGAATATCTTGTAACTCTCCTCCTATAAGTAAAGATAAATTACTGTCTAAAAAATCTACTTGACCACTCCAATTTGGTGCTATAACTGGTAGTCCTGTCATTGTTGCTTCCAATAGTGGTCTACCAAATCCTTCTCCATGGGTTAGTGATAACATACATTTAACTTTTGGATGATTATAAAGATAATTCATTTCTTCATCAGTTAAAGTTCCATAAAATAAATAAATATTAGGTAATTTTACCCCAACAGGAAACCCATCTTTGATAGAATTTATTTTTTCTAAAACTTCAGCTTTATCCATAACAGAACATGCTGCACCATGTGTTTTTAATATTAATGCTGGTGCATTCTTTTTATTTGCAAATGTTTTATAAAAATTGTATATAGTCCTACCTAAATCTTTTCTATCTTCACCAAAACCACCTTGAGACCATTGTCCTACAGTAAGAAATGCAAACTTTTCAGGTACTTCATCGTTTAACCAATCAAAAAACTCTGTTGGTATTTCTTTATGATGAAGTGGTTTATAAATATCAGTATTACTACCTTCAAACAAAACTTCCATTGGTCTTTCTAATTTCATCTCTCCAATTTTATTTTGTGAACCATCTGGATTTTGTTGTAATTTGTCATATATTGATTCCATAAAACCTTTTTTAGAATGTTCTGATGGTACAATATTTAAATCCATTTTGTTACAATCTTCTAACCATTTTCCTGATACTGCACTTGTCTCTGTTCCTGCAGTTATTCCTATATTGTATTCTCCAACTAATCTAAATTCATTTGGTATTCTAATATCTATATAAATATTTGGTGGTGATGTTAAATGCCATTCTTCTCTCAAATATAAGTCTAAAATCTTTTTATGTTCAATATTATTTTTATCTAATGCATTCCTAGGACAATTACCCCAACGAACATCTTCAATATATATATCGTATCTATCGTGAGCTATTAAAGCCCAAACTAAATCTCTTGCATGAGCTCCATATCCACTTCTTGATGAAACAGGTGCAGTTACCATTATTGTTTTTCTCATTTTATATAACCTCCATTGTGTACCGTTTAGTTGGTTTCCATTTTTCAAACATTTCTTCTACAGATTCAATTAATAATTTACCTATAGCTTCGCCTGTCATCATAGCGTCATCACTTAAAACCCATTGTCTTCCTAATTCCCCACATCTTTCTCTTTCTTCAGGTCCTTCTTTATACCATTCATAAAGTGCTTCACCAGCATCTTCAAAACTAGCTCTGTCATCAAAGATGTATGGTGTTTGTGGTGAACCTTGTAAACTTCTATTAGTTGGCCATACTGGTTTTACCCATTCAGCATGCTCTTTATATTTACCTGTATGATTAGAACCTAACTCAACATAATCTTCAGCTGTTAAATACTCACCTTTTTCATTTTTAAATCCACATTGGTCTTGTAATCCACCTGTTACATTTACTACTATTGGTGTTCCCATTGTAAGTGCTTCAAGTGAACCTAAACCAAATCCTTCATTAGATGCTAGATTTATATAAACAGAAGAAGTATGTAATAAGAATGATAATGCTTTATCTTGCATAGGACCACCTTTATCATAAGTAAATATAATAGGATATTCTGGACACATTGCTTGATGTACAGCTCTCATATCAGTTCCATTTTCATCGCTTGGAGCTGAATGAAATATAAAACAACATTCTTTTCTTTCTTCTGGTGTAAGTTTATCCATAAAATGTTTATAAGATAATAAAACATCACCTGGATTCTTTCTTCTTATATTTCTATTCATATATAATATTTTATATTTATATACATCAATAGCATAATGTTGTTCAAATTTTTCAAATTCTTCTTTTGTCTGTTTATCTGTTAAATCAATTTTTTTCAATCTCATCTCATTAATTCCGTGTGGTACATATTTTATTTGCCAATCTTCATAATCAGGTAATAATCTTTTATTGATACCATATGTCTGTTTTGATATAGCCATCAATAAATCAGAGCTCTTGTAATAATTAGTATTATATGCAGGGTCTGGTAAATCGTCCCATATATTATAATACATAATAGGAATGTTTTGTCTTATTTCATTTTCCATTTGATATAACCAAATCCAAAATCTTGGGTCTGTATAATGTAAAATAGCATCAGGTTTTTCTATATCTATTATTTGTCTTAACATATCAGGGTCACCATATCCAGATGTTGGATAAAGTTTTAAATATCCTTTCGTACCTTGTAATTTATTTTTTAATTCTTTATTAATAGATTCTGATAAATCTAATACTTTACCATGCTCAGGATGCTTTATAGCTCCTGCTATTTGAACCCAATCATATTTATGTATACTGTTGACTACTAACTCCTTACTTTGAGTGGCAACTCCACTATGCATTCGTAAATCATCAGATAACATTAATATCTTTTTCTTCTTAGCCATATTATTTAACTCCTTTTAATTATAAATTGCTGCCACTAATAAGTAATTCTTCTGTGGTTTCTATTTTCGTCTGAAATTTTTCATTTTCTAAATATAAATAAATTGAACGATTTGTTAGCTTCTGTAAAGTCATATCCGTATTAACTGTTTTTAGTTTAAAACTGTTATATAAATTTTCTAATATTTTGACAGAAGTAAGTTTTGCTTTTTTCATAACCTGTTTCTCCTACTGTATTTGTATATTTACATATATAAATATATACATTTAACAAAAATCAACCAATTATTATATATTTTTTTTCAAATTTTTTTGCATATTCTATAGTATTCATTGTTCCATTAGCCTCAACTCCATCTGGTATGAATCCAACTACAAAATCTGCAGTACCAGCTATTATCTTATTCCTAGCAAAAAAGTTCTTTACACTATAGTTTTTACCATATCTTGATGATGGTAATGTACAATATAAATTATGAACTTCGTGAAATGGTGGATACTCTTCGTATTGTAATCCTAATTCAAGTGCATATTTTTTAGCATATTTATCAGCACCAGTCTTACACCCACCACTTACTATAATAGTATCAGTACCATATTCATTTTTTAACTTGAAGATAAAATCTTTAATCTTTTTTTTATTCTCGTATCTTCTACTACCTATTATTGCTACCTTCATTTACTCCTCTTCCCTTTTTTTAATATATTTATGCATTTCTAAATATTTTGTTATACCTGTTAAAATATCTCCTGAATAATAATATCTACATTGATATGCAAATTTACCTTCAGGTGGATTAACACAAAACCAAGCTTTTACTTTTTGTTTTGATATTTTAGTATTAACTTCAAATAGTAATTTTTCATTTCTGTCAATAAATTTTTTTATTTCTTTTTCATCTATAGTATGATATGAGAAATTAACCTGAAATCCTTTACCTATTAATCTACTACACCTTCTAATATTTTCCAAGATAATTCTTTCATTACTTGTATTAATAAACTCTTCAAGTGGTACATTTAAAGAACGAAATTGAGAATAAATCATTTTTTATTTCCTTTATACATTTTATTAAATTCTTTTATTCTTTCTTCATCCTCAAAAAATCTTTTAGGGTCAAAATCTAACTGTATAAATGTTTGCATAGTTAATCTCTCACCAGGACAATCATCTGGAACAGCAGTAGTTTTATGCCATATTGGACCTTTAGTATGGTCTAAAATAACAAGTCGATTAGGTTTTGGTGCAATCCACTGTCCATCATCTAATAGTAATTCACCTCCCCAATCATCTTCCCATTCTTCGTGAATATAATAACTTATACCATAATCATAACATTCATCATTATGCCATAGTATACTTGATTTATCGAAATATAAAAATTGAGATTGAACAAAAACTTTATCATTCATTTTAATATCTATTTCAGATAATATTTCATCTTGCAAATGTAATATAGGACTTACATTATGTCTACCATAGAAAAAAGCATCAAACTGAACACCCATATCTTTAGCTTCTATCCCATCTTTTTGCCATAAATTATCTGGCCAAGCTTTTTTCCGTGAAACATATTCCACCTCAAGTTCTAATTTCTGTATTTCTTTGAATTTGTCTTTTTCTAAAAAATTATCTATAACAGTATAACTCATTATACTCCTTTATCACAATATTCTGTTTTTCTAAACTCACACCATTTACAAGCTTTTTTACTTGGTGTTGCAACCATATCTGTTTTATATTCACCTTCATCATCAAATGCATTCAATACAAAATTTTCTAAACTTCTTTTCATTTTATTCATACTTGGTGTACCACTTGCAGGAACAAATAACTGCACTCTCTTTTGTGGAAAATCTGCATTCTCCCATAATTTTCTTTTAACTATAAAGTATTCTATATCTATATCTTTAACTGGATGATTATATTGTCTTGAATAAAATTCTTTATATAATAATAATTGTTGTGTCTTATTCTTATCCATTTTCATCCATTTGTTCCAACCTTGAGTAGATGTTTTGATATCAATAATTTTTATCTTATTTGTTATTTTACTTTTTAATACTATATCTAAATATCCAATCATTCGAATATTATTTTTTAATTCTAAATCAATAGGAACTTCACACCCAATTAACTCCCATTCATTTTTTCCAAAATACTGACCTCTTCTCTTTTTAAAGAAATCTATTATATTACACCCATCTTGAAAAAACTCTCCTAATTCTTTTTTTGTAGACGGTGGTTTACCATCTGCTTCTTCAGCTTTTTTAAATTCTTTTATAAGATTATCTCTTAACATTTCTTCGAGTGGTAATTTGTCGGCATTTTTAACTGTATCGAAATACATTACCTCTAAATAAGCCTGTAATACCTCGTGCATTGCTGTTCCAAATATTAAATGTATACCAGATTCTGATATTGACAATCTATCTACATAATTTAATTTCCATCTTAATGGACAATCACCATACATTGATATTTGACT
>CEVZ01004867.1_pt1 | contig 12902 bp, 13 predicted proteins | sample 361371 | NCBI WGS metagenome assembly CEVZ01 (sample SAMEA2620217, study PRJEB7988) | marine metagenome | isolation source: saline water (ENVO:00002010), including
TGCTGCTGCGGCCGCTGCTGCGACTGCTGCTGCTGGACGTTAACACCCGCGTTGCGAATAAATTCTTTGAGTTGTGGAGGCGGGCCCTGACTCATTTAATATAATATGAGGATATTTTATTCAAAAATAGCTTCTTCCTGTAATACGTCTAAACCGCGAATAAACTTTTGGTTGTTGTACATGCGATTGCGATAGGTGAGCGACTCGGTGGACACTGTGATATCTCGTTGTGAGAACGCACCCGCGTAGCTGTCCTCGTTGAATTTGGGTTTTCCGAGATTGTTCATTTGGCAGTGCTGATTAAACGCAGCCAAGAAGACACTTTGAGGAATGTACAAGTCTTTGCCAAATTCCACACTACTATCCTCCAGGAAGTGATGAATTGTTGAGGTCATCTTCGCGACTTCCTTTTGTACAGACTTGAAATAGTCTGGGACAACATTCCAGATATCTTTGTCTGAAAACCTGCTCGCATAGTCTAGATAGGCTCTTATACACTTTAATAAGATGGCTGGAAGTTCAATTTCCAACTTTTGGTCAAGGTGTGGGTCTGCATCCTGCACCTGTCTCTTAAAGTTCCATGGGAGGATGCGTCTCAGCACAGACCCGGAGTTGTCTTTCCACGATGGCACTTCATTCCCACCGAGACAGCCTGGTGTGGTCCACTGGGTACTTACCGCATTCTGATGTTTGACAGCGATGGAGACATCTTCGCCTGAAACCAGGGACTGGAATTCCGCCTGCTCGAGGGACAGGTCTCCTTTCACTTCTGGGGCAATAAACATAAACGCATCATAGATGGATGACAGACCAAACTTCTTTTCAATATTATTCGAAAGAGTTCGTACATCATTACTTTCGTAAAATTTACGAAACACTTTCGTAATTATTGTAGATTTCCCCGAACGAGCGATACCTTTGAAAAACGGAATAACCTGCCATCCATCCAACTCTCCCACATCAAAACAGAGGCGACCACCCATGACGTATGCCCAGCGCGCGACATCTTCATCAAATCTCTGATAATCTAGGACACTCTGCATGTGTGGTGTTGGGATGTCCCACCAATCATCCACGTAGCTGTAATCGTCAAAAAATTGGTCAAAGAATTTACACGACACGAGTGTTGGGTCCAAACACTTGAACTCTTTGGAATCATAGGGGTAGAAACGACAGGCGTAGCGCCCCTCCTTTGGCTGCCACTCTTTTCCAATGAAGACACCATTTTTATAACTCCAGACATGACGGTCCTTAGTTATCTCAGGAAACTGACTATCAATACAATTTGAGAGATGATTGATAACTTCTCGGGCCGTGTTCCCACGCGACGTCAGGTCTTTCCAAACATCAAAGTTAACCTCCTTTTCCGCGAGTTCATAGACAAATTCTGGAATGGTACACACCTTTTTCCACGAACGCGTATAGGACCCTTCAGAGATACGCTGCACATAGCACTCCCCTTTATACCGGCGCATCTGTTTTTTATAGGTTTCATCGAGACATGCGACGATAGCTCGTTGAAATGGGGTCATCTCCCCCAGGCGAGTTTCATCCATAGGGGTGGCGTCGAAATACTCTGGGTCGGCATTCATTTTATCAGGGGCTTGTCGAGGATTGTTAATTCTCTGTAATGTATTCATGTGAAGTCGAACATTTTTAAACGCTTCAGACACCTGTTTAATCAGGCGACACACCCGCTCACTCGTTGTTAAATTTATGTTTTCATCCTGCACATAGTCTGTCATTTCTAAGGCTTTCACCCGAGAGCCAATATTTTTCAATACTTTAATCTCTCTATCTCTTTTACCATCGATTGTTTTAATATCAAAACTTTTTGGAAACCCCCCCTCTCTTTCGGACGGATCGAAAAATTGGTCGTATCCCAGGCGGACACACTTGTGAATTGTATCACACCCAGTGTTGTCGCCCAGATACCATTTTTCTTCCATCAGCCCAAGGATGCGGAGAATCTGTTCGCTCGTGAGTGTCACGACCTGATTTCTCAGTTGTTCCATCTCAGAAGCGTTTATGTCGGGGTCTCTCTCTATATAATGAGTGGCTGCATTCATCGTATGGTGGTCTGAATAAATAATGCGGAGAATTTTTAAGTGAGTTTGCTCAAAATCTTGATAAGAATTTTGTTTTGCATCTCCAGTTGATTACCGATATGCACCAGCGCGCTGCACACCGTGTCCCCGTCTGGGGTCGAGAGGACGGTGGTCAAAAGTTCGTCGATGCCACCCATCATGTCCAGGACATCGTCATCGTCATCGTCGATGATGAGTTCCCCCTCTTCGAGTTCTTCTTCCTCTTCAGTAGAGTACTCCTCTTCTTCAACCGGTAGGGTCTGGGTCTTTTCGTCTTGGGTGGCCATTATGGTGTAGCAGGAGAAAAGATGGTGCGTCTTTTGTCGCATCACCAGGCGAAAATTATTTTCTGTGCCTATAGTACAAAACACTCTCACAACATGGCTGGCGGTCTTATGCAACTCGTGGGCTATGGATCCCAAGATCTGTACTTGACAGCGAACCCGAAGGTAACTTTTTTTGCCGCTAACTACAAACGCTATTCCAACTTCGCTTCTGAAGTCATCGAGCAAACCGTTAACGGTACTGCCGCTGACAACGGTCGCGTTTCTATCACGATCGCCCGCAACGGTGACTTGGTCCAAGACATGTACCTCGAAATGAAGGCTAAGTCTGGCCTCAGCTCCTCCTCCAAGGGTGCTTCCGCCATCTACGCCGCGGAACGTGCCGTCAAGGACATCGAGGTGTCCGTTGGTGGACAGCGCATTGATCGTCACTTCCAAAAGTGGTGGCGTTTGTACGATAACTTGTACAACTCGGAAGCCAAGAAGGCTGACTGGGCGAAGATGACCTCCAACACCGAAAACGGTGCCATCTACCTCCCGCTCATCTTCTGGTTTAACCGCCATCCGGGTCTTTCCCTCCCGCTTATTGCGCTTCAATATCACGAAGCACGTGTCGATGTGGATTTGAGCTCCGAGTTCTCCCACTACACCGATGGCACCACTTTCAAATGTTGGGCCAATTATCATTTCTTGGACACGGACGAACGACGCCGATTCGCCCAAAAGTCGCACGAATACCTCATTGAACAAGTGCAGCACACTGGCACTGACACCGTCGAAGCCGGTAACACCAAGCAAATTAGACTTTCCTTCAACCACCCGGTGAAGGAATTGGTCTTCGGTTTCAACAATGGCTCCGTCTCTAACGCGTCCTTGTGGAACTTCACCTCCAACTTGGATGAAGATGCCGTTGTCCTCGAATCTGACATCTTGGCTGCTGGTGCTCACTCCAACACCTTCGTGCCGGTCACCTACGCCACTGGCGCGCCGCTTGTTGCGGTCGGTGACGGCTACTCTGCCTCCCGCATGTCTGAAGACGGTGCCGTCTCTGCGACGCGCTCTGTTGGTCCGCTCGAGGAATTCAAACTTGTTCTTAACGGTCAAGACAGAATGAAATCTCAAGGTGGTAAGTACTTCAACCAAGTGCAACCGTACACGTACCACACTGGCTCCCCGGTGCCGGGCGTGTATTCGTATTCGTTTGCGCTCCGTCCGGAGGAATTTCAGCCCAGCGGCAGCTGTAATTTCAGCCGCATCGATAATGCTCAAGTCTCCGTCAAGGTCAAGTCTTCTGCGACCTCGTCCCAAACCATGCACCTCTTCGCGACCAACTACAACGTCCTCCGGGTGCAATCCGGTATGGGTGGCCTTGCGTTCTCCAACTAAGCTTATTTCAGCTTAAGTATGTATTTACAAAAAATAAAATAACAAATATTAACATTTACTTTTCATAAATCTTAATATTTGGTTTTATGTATTGTATATTTTTTACAATCCTTCAGGCTTGCAGCACGTGTAGCTGTACCTGGCTTTATTCGGGTCGTCGGGGAGTTTCACGAGCTTGAACTGTGTCATGACCTCTTCCTCATCGCACAGGAGCTCATGTGCGGTAAAATCGTTCACATCTTGATCGGCGGCATCCACGGTTCGACATGTGGAGCTGACGACTTTGGAATTTGAACATTCATAGGTAAGAGACGCATTATCTGCCGCCTGTTTCATTTCAAAACCACGCAACGGTTTATTCCCGCATGCGAGATTTTCATCGAAAAAGGTGTCCGCCACATACGCTGTTTTTGTTTTCAATGCGGTATCATTGGTCGTGGAAAATTGACCCCCCACCTTGTCTAAATCATACATACACGAGTATTCGTACCACGATTTATCATTACTTCCGTCGGTGTATACTTTAAAGCCTCTAAGACCAGATTGCAATCCACAGTCGACGTTGACGCTTTCAAAAATATCTGAGTGCGGACCATTCTTCACGTTTCCAAGCGCGAAACGTGCGGGTGTCGCATTATATTTGGACATAAGCTTGGATTCATAATATTTAATTGTATCAATGTCAATGGCTTCATTGAAAATCATGATTTCAGCAATGGCAAAATCGGATTCCAAACCATTTTTAATGTTCACGCCAATGTCACCTGGGAAACCTTGCGCCAAGAATGCCCCACTCAGAGTGCGACCGTTTGACCTGTACAAGTCTCTCTGGTCCACTGAGACAACCCATCTATCACCGTGTCGGTCGACGTCGTCGGTAATCAAAATGTCATGCTTGGCCACACCAGACTTGCCATCGTTGTGTCCAGAGTACCAATCATTTTCACTGCTGGTAAAGATGCGTTTTTTGTTTTCACCGTTGTATTTCGCGACAGTAATCAACGTGTAGCTTCTGTCAAACACTTCGTCGGGGAGTGTAAATTTCACATCAGTGCTTCCGTAAATATATGTCAAATCATCGGACAAATTGACATTACCAATAACATCTTTAATATGGTTGGACTTGCCACTCTTGTCTGTCCACTCACGTGTACCCACGTCATATGAACTCCCTATATAGTGACCAGTCAAGCTCTCTGGTACCACGGGCTCCGATGGCGGCGGGGGGCTCACCACCGGTGCAACGTTCGAACACTGTTTCGTGTCGCTGTTCCAAAAGCATGGTGATTTACAGTCGGCTTCTGATGTGTAGTCTTTACACGACTTTTCTCCTTCACCACGTAACACAAAGTAGTAGAAAAGAGCACCGCCAAGTAAGACGGCGATGAGGATATAGAGCCATCTCCTATTATTCCGGGCTTTAGGTTCTGCGTATGGATACGCACTCATTTAATTAAACATGAGAAAATATATTTATTCAAGAGTCATGAATGTATATACTGATGGTAGCTGTTTAGGTAATCCCGGTCCTGGGGGATGGGCGGCGAAGTGTGATAATTTCGAAATCATGGGGGCTGAAGAACACACGACCAACAACAGGATGGAACTCACCGCCGTGGAACGTGCGTTACACAAATGTTTAGATATGGGATTGTTTCACATATTCGTGTGGACTGATAGCACCTATGTGAAAAATGGTCTGACAACGTGGATACATGGGTGGAAACGCAACGGGTGGAAAACTGCGAGTGGGGGGGATGTGAAAAATAAAGACCTCTGGGTGAAAATTGATGCACTGCTCTATAGAATGAAAAATGTCCAATGGCGGTGGGTCAAGGCACACAACGGACATCCCATGAATGAAAGGGTAGACACTCTCGCCAGGGAACAGGCGAAAAATGTTTGCGTAAAATAAGGATGGAAGAGGAACAACAACAATGGTGTCCAAGGCAGGAACAACTTCTCATTCGCTGGGCTGAAAAAGCGGCGGGCTATCGCTGGCTCCACAATCATAGTAGGTTGCACTTCAAGCGTATAGATAACTATTTGTCATACCCATCCATAGTCATCAGTAGCATCACAGGGGTTGGTGGGTTTGCCGTTCTGAACCCAAGTGGGAATGCAGATGTCTCCAATGATACAAAATCTAAAATCATGATTGTCCAGTACATGTTTGCGTTTCTCAACGTTATCGGTGGCATTCTCACATCAATCTCGAAATTTTCACAAAGTTCGCAACTCTCGCAAGCACACTCTGCGATGTGTGTGCAGTATTCGAAATTTTATAGAAATATAGACATGGAGCTGTCTCTGGACGTGCAGCACCGAGGAGATGTCGTGGATTTTGTAAATAAATGTCGAGAAGAGTACGACAGGTTACTCGATGATGCTCCAGACATTCCAGCCAACGCCATCCTGGCATTCAATCTAGACTTTCCAGATAAGGAGAACAAACCCGATGTATGCAATGGGTTGAGCATCTTAGGCACAGATGACATTGAGAGACATGAGAGGGCGATTAAAAATTGGATGACGACCATGTTCAATTTGCGACGTAAAAGGAGTAAAGAAAGTATAACAAGGTCACCCTCGTCTTCACGTGTTTAAATAAAATAATTCTCAGACTATAGTAAGAATGGTCGAAATAGTGACTTATGCGAATAGGTCTCAAGGACTTTTTGAAGAACTTATTCATAATGAATACGACGTTCCAGTGCGTGTTCTCGGGTGGGGGACTCAATGGAATGGGTATTCGGATAAATCAAAGGGTGTTGTTGAGTATCTCAAAGAGAAAGACGATGATGACATTGTAGTGTTCATCGATGGGTTTGATTCTAAAATTAATAAAGACCCCAAGGATGTTGAAGAAATGTTCAGGTCCTATGACTGTCGGGTGTTGTTTTCTCGTCACCCAGATATCATTTCAAAATATCTCGTCCGCCAGGTGTTCCCCATGTGTGGTCAAGGCATGGCTAATGCTGGCATGTACATGGGATATGTGAAAGAACTGAAAACTATTCTCAACAATGAATTGGCTGAACAATGTCAAGATGACCAGGTGAATTTTAATAAAATGTGTGAAAAATATGATTTCATTAAAATTGATGAAGATGAACGTATTTTTGAAAACATGTCACCATTCAACATGAAGAAAAAGTCTGACGCCCCATTCATATCATACCCAGGTACTCCAAGTTTAGAACGCATTACTCGTGCATGTCGTGATTACGCACAGTTTTTCAAACGACAATTTGTCATTTCCATGGTCGTCCTTCTCGTGTTGTTACCGAAGAATTATAAATGGTTACCAGCCTACATGAGTATCGTGGGTATATTGTTTTATGTTCTCATGGCTGACAAAAGTTGTGCTTAAAAAAATATATATTACTATAATATAGATGAGATGACAATTAAAATTGCATTCATATTTATAGTCAACATCTTTGAAGAATATCTAGAAAAAAATTTAAATTTACTCAAAAGATACAATCAAGATATTTATGCCGTTGAAAACAATAGCGTTGATGATACCAAAAATATCTTAAAAAGGTCTGGAATTAAAAAAGTCGTCACCCTTGACTTGGATAAAAATAGTTCATTACAACTCTGTCGTGCGGAAGAAACAAATTGTATAGCACGTGTACGTCGTTTAGCGTACATCCGTCAGCAGGGACTCGACGCCGTGCTATCGTCTGGCATTGACTATGATTACATATGCATGTTAGACCTGGACTTTGTGTCATACGATGAACAGCAGCTGGTCGATATGTTTGAGTTTATGCAAAATAATAAAGACGTGGATGGCATTTTCGGTATGTCCTATATTAAATACTTAAATGTCCCATATGACATAGCTGCAGTTAAACCGTGGTACAGGGTACCAGTCATCGCTATGGGATTTAAACGACACGTTGCAGTTGATTCTGCGTTTAGTGGTTTTGGCATTTACAGGTGTTCATCTATAAAAAATAAAGACGCAAAATACGACTACAAAACGATTAAGGACATTGAACATATTCATTTTAATCGATATTTTGATAATTTAGTCGTTGATACACAATTCAACCCACTGTATCATCCCTCTGATCCATTTTTTGGTGTAAAATTAGCTCTAGTCATTCTCGTGCTAATTATTATTGCGTTGTGGTACATAAAGTTAAGACGCGCTTCATAACTAGAAAAGACCGATAATGTCGGTATCGTTACCCCTGGTAAAATTTGTCCCGGAGTGAACACGTGCATAAATCAGATTGCACTTCGGGAGAAACAAAAGCACAATAAGGTGTGGGGTATCGTCGAAGGGTGGAACGGGCTCAATCATGGTTTCATGGAGGAGTTTTTGGTGTGCGATAGTCACAGTCAACCTGGCACCATTCTTCACACATCGCGTGAACCTTTACAACTCAAACGTGCGAAGAGGCATGTTGAGCAGCTTGACGTGCTCTACTGTGTCGGTGACCGTGATGTCCAGGTGCAGGCGAAAAACCTAATGTCTTTAGAGTTGCCTACGAATATTGTCGGTGTCACTGGGTTTGGATTTCAAACAGAGGTTCAAGAAATTATGCAATACGTCAAAAAGGTGCACGTGCTCGCACAAAGCGCCCATGCCGTGGTGTTTTTGGAAGTGACAGATAAACTTGGAGAATTGTTGCGCTACGTCGCCATGTCCTCCCCAGAGGTGGATGTCGTCATGACCCCCGACTGTGAAGAAAACTTTGTCTTTGACGTCCAACACGAATTCGCCATGAATGGTCACTGTGTGGTTCTCGTCAGTGACAGTGTGGACTATCAACACATCATCAACACCATGGGTCTCTATAACATTGACACGAAAGTCATCAGACCCGGGGAACTCATCAACACCGTAGAACCGTGCGTGTCCGATAACATTGCCGCATCGCGTGCCGCGCGCCAAGCATGTGACCACGCCGAACAACACTCCAACTTTGTGTGTTCAGGTGGGGCACAGATTGTACCATACGCACATTTCCCGCTGAATAATTCTCTCTTACGACTTTAATGTTACGCAACTATATATACATTTGTTATTATCCTTACTGGCTGTACTCTCAGTTTATAGCCTTTTTTTACATAATAACGTGGGTTACTTTACTAAAACTGAAACTATTGACTAATACCCTTTAATCAGCTGTGACCGAGGTATTTTAGGGTACTGCCTTGAAAAGAACAGGTTCTCCTCTTCACCCCGGTGTCCAATGGTTGATTTTTGTGTGCGGTCGATGCGTATGTATTTGCGCATGTCACGGTAGTACATGCGTGCCCCTTTCGAAATGACGTCTTCAAATTTCAGGTCTACGTGATTGTCCATTGGAACAAATGATGGTAAATACCGTTTCATGTTTGGTACGTGCACCAGGTAACACTTTGTGCTCGCAATCCACAACACCTTTTCACGTTCAGTGGGGTCAGGGAGATGGGACAGGGAGTGGAAGAAGTACGCCTCAAAGTCATCTCCTCGTTCTTTGATGACCCGTTCGACCTCATCGTACAGTTTTGGAGACTTGACTATGACGTTGTCTTCAAAAATCAGTGCGTACTTGACCCCATCGTTTATGGCTTTATCCAGTATCTGCATGTGTCCAAAGTAACACCCGATGGCACCGACGTTAAAGTGACTCATCGTCGGACGTTTGACAGTCTCGTCGTAATACATCTCAACAGCTTTTTCAAAATACTCGGGTTCGATGACGTGTTCATATTTACGAGCGTTCGCGATGTTTCGTGTGTCATCGCCGTAGACGATTTCCACGGGGATTCGCGAGTTGTCGTGATTATTGAAGAACACTCGTCGTCTCTGGACCGCATCTGGAATCGTCAGCATATACGCCCTGTACTGATACGAACTACTCCGGTCCTCTTTGATTATGATAAAATACATTACAATCAAAAAAGTAACAGTGACGACTATCATATATATTAAGTTAAAGAAATAAGTTGTTATATAATTGTAGCCACTCATAGCTCAGTTGGAAGAGCAACTGACTGTAGAACATACTGTATGTTCTGAAACAACTACTGTCATCAGTGGGTCCCTGGTTCGATTCCGGGTGAGTGGATACACGTCCCTTCTAGCTCAATCGGAAGAGCGTGCGGCTGTTAACTGCAAGGTAGTGGGATCAAAACCCACGGAGGGAGACCGTACTTTTTAGATACACATCAAATATGTATCTAAAAAGTATGTTGAATTGGTTTTTGTTTGGTGATGATGATCTGGAGGATGAGGACGAGGAGGAGAAGAAACACATCTTTAAAGAGATGTTATTGATACCCGCATGGAATGAAGCTGGTGAGTGTGTTTTCCTGGAAGCTCCAAGGCCCATCAAAAGCGATTTACATCCAAAATTAACGTCACGCGTCGCGAGGAACCTAACTTTTCTACGCTATGATATCTAGCATGGTCAAACATGAATTCCTCCCCTGTTTTGTGAACGTGTTTTTTGTCCCACAGGTAAAGAGTACAGTCGCCGTCACCTTCCAAGGTCATGTGATACCGCAGTTGTAAATTACTCTCTGCCCTATGTGGTGGGATAGTGAGGGGTCCGTCTATCACGGCGATGATTCCTGTGTCTTTATCCACAGATGGGATTTCATTAATAATACGTTGTATGTATGGAAAGTCACGAACTTTGTAATAATAATACTTGTCGTTTTTGCTAAACCAGGGGTCCATGTCATGAAAATAATGTCGCTTCGCTGAGTATTCTGTTTCAAAGAAATACCGTCGTATCTTTCCAAAGTTGTACCCAATGCTCCATAGGTCAAAGGGGTAGTAGTCTGCTTTCCCAAAGAACAGGTCAACCATGGAATTTCGCATGCCCACAAAGGGGCGCCAGGGGTTTTGAAAATACAGTTTGTCCATCGGTGGTTTACAAAAATCCCAAGTCACCAGTGCGGCAGGGACGCCAAGGAGAAACCATAACATTTATTTCTACGTAGATATTAAAAATGCCCGGATACAAGAATTCTATGTACACCGCCCCCGAACCGACTGATGGAATCCCTGACCTCAGTGCACGTTTCTTCATGCCGACGATGGAAGAGTTGTTGATGGTTGCCATTGTGCTCGTTTTGTTCTTCATGCGTAAAAGTTTGAATGCCGCTGCGTACTCTGCTGCGCTCATCGCCCTCGTCGCGCTTTACATTTACAAGAGAGTGCAAAAAGTTGAAAAGTACTGTGCCAAGTGCATGGCATGAGTCAACCCTCTATTGCTGATTTCAGGAGGCGCCGGGTTACGAAAAATGATATAACGAACGCTGTGAATTCAATGTAATATGATGTCATACTACTAATACACTATATTTCATTGATACAAGATTTAAAAAAAACTGAGTATACAGTATCAGTTATGAGTACCGTAACACTGAATTTCGGGCGTGGGTTGCAAGCGTCGGTGAACACATACCACTACACCGTGCTCAGGGAGACTACGTTGAATACTTTTCAAAATTCGCATTCAGACGATAAAATCGGTATAAAGAATGCACTGTCTGCCGTAACTTATTCCGAACCGCGCAGCCTGGAGCATGTCCAACTAGCTCGCCTGACCTTGCGTCTTGCTTTAAAACTCGGCATCTTAGGTCCAGGGTGGTTCCCTGTTTCAAATCGGTTTGACGCAGATGCGCCGCAACAGTTTAAGCGGTTCTTGCTCGATATAGGTAAGTTTTACCGCGCTGACCAGAATGCATACGATATCTCGGGTGACGATACATTCACATCACTCGATGACGGAACTTTTTATGGGGTCTCGGGGAATACGAATACAAATCAATTCCAGCCCGCCGATCCACGTGTGGCTAAAGTCAAACGAGTCCTTCAACGTCACTTAGGTCGTGTACCGACTGATAGGGACATCGACACGTTTAGTTACATGTACTTCGGTTCCGATGCGTTCCCGCACCGCTCAGATGAGTACCCGGTGAATCGACCCCTCAGATACGGCCTTCAAAACACACATTACACCGCGGATGGGAGACACGTGTTCAGGAATAATTATGACTCCAATGGGGTTTTCCGCGCAGTCCGTCGGCCAATGCGGCGAGTTCAACGCCGCGTTCGTAGACTTAGAAACAGCGCCAACAACAACATCAACTCATGGTTGGTTCCTCAATACGAATACGGGTCGAACAGTTCAAATCGGAGCAACAGCAACTCATGGGGGATTCCAGGCAACAGCAACAGCAACAGCAATAGCAGCAGCAGCAGGATCGCCACGCGCGAACAGCTAAATTACGTGCGAAACGATGCGCGTGTGAACGCGAACAAGGCCAAGAACAACAAATCGTCAAATCGCATCAAGTGGGAAGAGCAAACAGTGAACAATCTCCCGAACGACCCGGTCACACTCAACGTGTTTTCGAACGGGCAAAAGGCTGTTAAGATTCACCGCACAGCAAACCACTACATGTCACCCCAAACTTTTCGAAGTATAGCGCGCATGTCGATGATCGAAGCGTTCAATAAGCACGGGAACACCGTGCTATTTAAGAGCCCTATGACGCGTCAAAACGTACGTCGCGCAGATATCAGGTTTGTAATTCTCAAAAACAAAAACAGAGAGCGAGCGACCAAGGCTAAGAAGAACGCCGCGAACAAGATTGGTGACGCGTGGCGACGAAAATTGAAACGGAAACGGTCGCAGTAAAAACCTGAGCGTACACTATACAGCATGAGCGCGGACAGGGTAACACTAAATTTTGGGTTAGGGATGGACGCGACAATGTCGAGGCGCGAATACGAGCGTTTCAGGCAAAAGGTGGAGCGTGGGTACAGACGTTCGAGTTCAGTGGATAGAAAAGGTATTAAATACTGGGCATCACAGCCTTATACTCTTATCAGGGGCCGATGGGTTATACCATTCTTTCACTCGACCATGCGCCTGGCCGCAAAGCTGGGTCTCCCCTTTGATGTATCAAACGACCGTTTCAAGAGGTTTGCTCTCGATATAGGTAAGTTTGTCCGAGGTGAAAGCGCATACGATATCTTCGGCAGGCCATTCTCATCACTCGACGATGGGACGTATTGGACCGGTCATGATAATACACCGAGTGGTCATTGGCCAGCCGACCCGCGCTTGGACAAAGTGAAACGTTTCCTTCAACGCCATTTGCGCCGCGAGCCGACGGA
>CEVZ01062163.1_pt1 | contig 12892 bp, 6 predicted proteins | sample 361371 | NCBI WGS metagenome assembly CEVZ01 (sample SAMEA2620217, study PRJEB7988) | marine metagenome | isolation source: saline water (ENVO:00002010), including
AATGTGCCTGAACTTGTTTCTCTATAGACTTTAAATTGATCATCATCGGTATCATACCATGTGTCTCCTTCAGAGATATAACTTCCTGAGGGAGTGGATGCACCCCTAAAATCTTGGTCTGCTAATTCTTTTAGTGCATCTCTTAAATTTGTGGAAGTAATGGTTCCGTAAGGTACAACAGTAACATTTGCCGCTGTTATTTGCCCTGGAACTTCAAAAGGTACTGCTAATGTATATGCTTGTATCGTTGTTACATCATCTGTAATTTCTACGGTTGTAGTATCTGCAGTTGTAGTAACATCCGTAACATCTTCTGTTATTTCTATTGTTGTTTGTGTGCTCAACGGGTGACCTCCGGTGTAATAGTTACATCTCCTTGAATAATTCTTTTCACAACACTATCACCAGATGTATAAATTTCTAAATCATATACGTATTGACCGGCGGATATCCCGGAACTAGTCGCTGCCGCTAATTGCATTTTTAGTGCTCCTTCTGTAGCATTGGTTACTGTAACACTAAAACTAGCAGCGGCACTTGATGCACTGTGAGATGTACGCAGCTGTGCTCGACCTGAGTAATTACTCAAATTTAGAGCTGATCCTGCTTCTTTAATCACCAAGTCCAAAGCAAAGTCGGAGCCTTGGTCGATCACTAAGTTATATGTTCCTGCGCTCATTTATATTTCTCCATGCTGAAATTATATCTCAAAGGACATAAATAGTCAAGTTTTATTTTTGAGGTGGTATTATTCTACTGAAACATCGGTTAAATCACCAATATGCACTCTTAGACTATTTGTATCGAAAATTTTTATAGTATTAGTTACAGCACTTAGTGTAATTCTATTCGAAGATGTTCCCGAAGTACCTGCCTGTAAATGTAATCTACCTGCTCCGATTGTTGTACTTGCAGTAGCAAAAGGAGTACTAGCTGAAATTTGAATGCCTGCAGCTGTCATAGCTGAACGTAAATTTCCTATAACAGTTCCAGTAGAACTATTATTATTCATATCTGCTGTTAAATCTGCTACTACGGTGGAATCCGCAACGAATCCTGCATTAGTAACTTGTGTGGTTAAATTAGTAGTTGTTATAGCTGTAGAAGCATCTTGTTTATTTCCTACTGTAGTACTAAGATTGTTTAAACTAGCAATCGTGGCATAAGCATTATTTGCTGCAGTAGTTGTTAAGTAGCCACTCAATGCAGAGCTAGTAATATATCCTGAATCATTATTTAAGTCCGAAACATTTTTTCCAGTTAAAGTAATTCTATTTGCATTAATAGTACCTGTTGTAATTCTACCTCCATCAATAGTTGTACTTCCTGTAGAACCTAATCCAATTTCTCCGCCTTTATCAGTTCCGTCAAATACTACCAAACCCACAAAGTTAGTAGCTACATAAACAGTAGTACCTATGGTTAAACCGCTTCCAGATGCAGTCGAAGACTCACTTCCTTGTTGCTCCGCTACATAATAAACGTAGTACATTTTTGCGCCTGTACCTAATATAGGCTCAGGACGTATATGACTCCATGTAGCTCCAGAAGTACCAATCTTTGATCCGGTAAAAGATCCTGATGACCAAACATAAGAGGTTCCATCCCAGTAATCATTTGCTAAGGTATTACCGCCTGCACCTGCAGATCCTGGGTTTGTTGCACTTTGAGTATTATAATATAAATATCCTGCAGCATTCTTTGTACCCGTAGCTGTGGCTGCATCCTTACTTTTTGAAATAGTATATACAACAGTTTTAGTTAAAGAAGTATAGTCCTTTTCCCGAACTTCAATACTAAACTCTAATGCACCTCCGGCGTAGGTAACAGCGGGGGAAGCATCATGCGCAACTGTATGAACTTCTACGGTTCTAGAAGTAGCCGCAGTATAAGTAGTTTCTGCATTAACATTCGTTTGTGTGAAACCTGCTCCAGTTACTCTTATTTCTGGATTCGAAAAGTTTATGGCTTGTATATCAAGGGATAGCTCATCCCAAGTCATGTCAGCACTTAAACTATTATCAGCATCGTAATTTAATATAGGAACATTAGAAGTTACCACAACTCCTCGAGTTTGGTCCGCCAAGTTAGGCATATGAGTAAGTAAAGGCCTCATAGTATAACTACTAGTACTACTATTGTAGTATACGGTTGCTATTACAAAGTCCTTTTGATAGTCGATACCTAATTCATCTACGTACGCTGTTGTGCCTGAGGATATAGCTGCTGTAATTTTTCTGTCCAAATACAACACAGTATCACTTTCAATATGAGAAATACGCGCACCTTGAGTAGCGCTTAATTTTATTATATTTTGAAAATTTAAATCTGTAAAACTAGTATTAGTACCTATTACTTTATTACTGTTTTCTTCTACAGCGACTGTTCCGCTTATTGCTGTCCATATACTTGCCGTGTTTGCTGCATATTTATCTGCATCATACCAATAAAATAACGGATACTGAAAGCTTGTATCATTCTTCCAGGATAGCAGTCTAAGTGGGTCATTAGAAGCATGAGATGTATTAGAAAAATCATAAAAAATATAAGCAAAAGGAGTTCCAGACCATGCGCCTTCAGCAATTTTTAATCCTGCCCAATCTCCTTGACTAAGCTCAGCAATATTTATACTTTTAGATGCAGCATTACTACTATTGTTAGTTGCATATACAAATAGGTCATCTTCTGATACTTCTGATATATTTGGTCCGATTGTATACGAAGGTTTAGTAAAGAATACACTACTACCGTTTATGTCTAAGGTTGTGGTACAAATTCCTCCTTTACGAATACCACCCCATACACGGTCTCCAGAAAAAATATCCTGAATACCGACTGAAGCAATAGTTGGTTTTGAACGTTTTTCATAGGTACTAATTGTTCTTACTTCAACGTCATAATTACCATCAGGTAAATCTAAAAACCGTTTATTTAATTGCTGTCTTCCTGCGAAGAAAACTTCTTTTTCTAAGTCTGCATTTAAATTATGAGTAACTTCAAACCCTTTTATATAATCATATACTGGAGCTTCCCATTGTACAGTGACTTCTTCTCCGGGACGGTTGAATCTTGGTGTTCTTAAGATATGTACAGCTAAAGGAGCTGGAGGCTCTGTATTAGGCTCTGGTGGAAATACAGGATCATCAACTGCTGTATTAAAATCCCCTTCAATATCATCAAATTTTTCATTATAATGCTCAACTGCCCCAATTTTATAATTATTATCCTCAGTAGCAACAATTTCCACAATTTTATATTGTTTCGGGGAACTCGCAGTTAGTTTTTGAGCCGATGTATCTGTTTGTTTTATTGCCCAAATTGCTTCTGTTAAATCCGCAGTAGCATCTTCATCTAATGCCGCAGTTATTTGAATAGTTGTTCGTCCATCAGAAGCAGAGGAAGGAATAGTATAAGCAACACTATTAACAGTAGTTGACCCTGTTAAATCTCGTTCTTGTGTAATTGTGGATGTTCGTAGCGTGAGAGAAATAAATTCATTAGAATCATCCAAAGCATTATTTATATTCAAATTTGTGGTTGCATCACTTGATACTACTATATTTGCTTGACTTCCTCCGTGTGTAAGACGTGCCTGAGTAACAATATCACCTCTAGAATAAGAGCTTCCGCCAATAGTTGCACTCTCTTGATTTAAAATAGCAGCTTTTTTAGGTATAATTAGAACTACTTTATACGTGTATCCGGAAGTTCGCAGATGTTCATCTATATCTCTATCAAGAGTTAGTGTATAAGATCCACTTTCAGAATAAGAATTTAGTCGACCACTAAAAGGAATGTCAAAATCATTCGCATCCTGAACATTAATAATATCTCCCGGAAGTAAAAAAGCAGCATTAACTGCCGTTTCAAATCCAATTACTTCTGTTTGATTTACTCCTGTCCATAATTTCCAACGTCCATAACGTATTGCTTGCCCTTCTGATGTACAACCAAAAGCAACAGCTTTTTCTGTTATTAAACGTCCTGTATCAATAATATTTTGTCTATCTTCAACAATAATAGGTTCCAGTTTATAATTTGCCTCTGGATTATTCCAACTTACTATATATTGATTAGCTCGTGTTTTACTTCCTGTTCCTTCGTACGCAAATTGTCCATCTTTAACATTCGCTTTAGAAAAGTTATATACAGGATACTTTTTCTCGTCTATAACAGGTGTTACTTGTCCATTAAACCAGTAAAGCATTCCTCTAAAGATAGTAGCCATATCTTTAAGAACTTTATATGCATCAGTAGCTTTTTGTAAATATAGATTTGCGGTAAAACGGGGTTCCTTACTTCCTTTACCATCACTTACTAGCTCATCACAATATCTCCCAATTTTATATAGAGAATATTTATCAATATCAGAAGTTTTTAACCATTCTCCTAATCCATATCGATCATTAATCAGTATATCGTAAAAAACCCATGCTGGATTATTTGTATAAACTTTTTCAGACCTAAATGAACCATCCCAAGGCTGCTCTGTAGCTTCTATAGCTCCAGTAGAAGTATTTCGTTTATATAATGCGACTTGTTCCGGATAAGTACTTTCAGTAATATTTTCTTCACGAGTAACATAATTAGAAGGAACTAAAATTTTCAGGCCTCTAACATCATAAATTCTTTGAGGAATATTTTGAAATGCTCTAGAACTGAACCGTACATTAGCCATAGAAGTAAGAGGGTAACTTAATTTCTCTTCAATAATACCAGTTGCAGAACTAACTTGTGCAGTAAGAACTCCATCCCAGTGACTTTTTGCTTTTTTTAATCTTTGTTCTTTGGGGTCATTCCACCAGTGTGGATCTGGATAAGATCCTTTACCATGGTTTGTTAATCTAGTAATTTTAATAGCAAAATCTGTAAAAGGTTGATACGGGGCTAAATCAATCATATACTCAAAACTAACTGCAGACTTATTAAGAGCACCATGAGCCATAATATCTTCACCCACATCAGCGGATGTTGAAGTTCTGTGAAAACTGCCTGCTGGAGTATTGCCACCTAGTCGTTCATATACAAAACTTCCTGTCCCTCGTTTAATTCCTAATTCAAAACGATATCCGACTCCAGTATGACGATCTCCTCCTTCACTAGAATGATATTGGTATAAGCCACCCGGATAAGTAATTATAAATTTAACTTTATCAATTTCTGATGCCTGTGCTCCAGTAATACCGGAGGTTGTGATCTCTTTTGCAACACCTCGCTCTAATTCTCCTGTGGGTTTTGTGAGAGGAATACTTGCAGATCCTTGTCCATTAATATAAGACATAGGCTCTTGATTAAAAGTACCTGATCGAAATTGATAAGAAGACCCATCAATTTTATTACTACCAGTACCACTATTAGTTTTCTGTACTAAAGCAGTTATTGTGAAGTTTTTATTGCTAAATGCAACAGGAGGGGCAGAAGCCAAGGTGATAGTAGTACCACTTATGGCAGAAATATCTAGATAAAGATCAAGAACTAATTTATGTGAATTTCCTGTCCCAGTCTCATCATCATATGTTATTTGAGACTTTCTATATGCGCCACGTTTGAAAGTAGCTGTCGCAGAAGGGCTAGTACCAGTTTGCTGTATAAAGCCGTCAATAGTACCTTCTGTAATATCTAAAAATGCAGCAACATCTCCGTGAGCGGCTTTTTCCAAATTAAAAGATTGAGTAACCATTCCGCCAGCAACATGACTGTAAGCATCTAAAAATATATTACTACTAGCTGTCATGGTGTAAGTTACACCCCTGTCCCCTCCGTACGCGTTTTCTAATATAGGTTGATAATTAGAGAGTTCAACAGTTGTTTCTATAGCATTATGAACTACTAAGAATCTCTTTCCTGCTGTGGGATCAATGGTTGTATCTGTTATACTCGCACTGGCTGTTACAGAAGTAGAGTTAGTTGCACCTGTTACGGTATTATCAAGATCTCCAGTAATTGCTACTTCGTCTTCACTAAATAAAGGACTGCCGTTTACAAAAATACTGGTACCGCCTTTTACTAGGCCTCCAATTTCTCCTTCGGAAATAATATCAGTAATAGAGACATCTTGAAAACTTGCACCTGTAGATACCTGATCTACAATATTGTTTTCGTCCGCAGTTCTGCGTCTATCTATTGATTTTATTGATCCTCTACTCATCTTTGGTGTGTCACGATTACGGGCGTGCCTCCTGAACTTGCTTGCCAGCTTCCTGATGCTGAAAAATAGTAACCACTTCCACTACTTGCAGAAGCATTGGTTACTTCAAAATTTATAGGCTGTCCTGGAACCTTTAATCTTCCGTAAAGAACAGGAACAGGATCTCCTTCAATTACATTTTGTTCTGCTCCGTTAAATAAATAAGAGGATTCTTGATCATTGTCCGTTGCTGGATCAGGCATCATCATTTCAGCAATACCAATTTGTAATAGTGTTGATCCTACCATCAGTGCCCCTAGAGTAGCCCAACCACTTGCACCAATAGGAGCACCCGCCGCAAGATTTGCCATAAGCTGAGCGCCTCCGAAATGCCAAGCAACGGCAATTATAACTATAGCAGCTATTACTTTAAATGCACCTTTTGATCCTTTTGGAATAGGAGTTATTGTTATATCTCCTTTCTCTAGCGGAAGTAATAATTCTTCTTTATATTCCAGTTCTTCTCCAGCTATATCAATATGATAATCAATTTCTTTTTCAACGGATTCTACTAAATGTTCTTTAATTTTCATACCGTTAGCATCGAGAAGGCGAAAAACATCTTGAACTGTAGGAACATCCACAGTCATTTTATGCCCAAATTTTTCGCCTAATTCTCCTTCTAAATAAACATTACGCAGCATAACGATAAGCTCCTACTAACCACTTGTGCCATGACGGATATAAACTCTCTCTACAAGACAGTCTATTGATCGCGTGATGGTAAAAACACTCATTTCCAATATAAACTCCACAATGATTATTCGTATCACATTGTACTTTGAAAATTAAAAGATCATTTATTTGACGCTTCTCTAATGGAACCGGAAAAAGATTCCATTCCGAAATAGTATCATCATTAAAATAATCCAAACCTTTATCATACCAATTATCTTCAAACATAGAGCGAGGAGGTATATCTATTCCTTGCGCATACAAGTAGTCTCTCATTGCTTCAAAACAGTCCGAAACTCCAAATTCATACTCTCGTCCATATAAATCATTAGTAACATTCTGTTCTGGCTCTACTACAGTTAGATCCATTTCTGGATAACTAAATATATAGTACGGTATTCTTACAGAATTACAATATTTTATATCACTTTCGCTAGGTTCTGACGAAGCATCTGGGTGGCTATGAACTATTCCTACTATATCCGAAGTTCTAGCTAATTTTAAATATTCCTCGGAATCAAATATAAAATCTTCGTCATCTTCAGCTATGTTTTTACAAGGAATCCATTCTTTTTTACCTTTAATTACAGTTAGAACCCCGCAACCCTCTCTAGGATATTCTTTTTCAAAATGTTCTCTTATCTCTTCAATAAAATCCACTATCTAAACTTCCTGCTTCCTGGGAAACCTCCAAAAGGTAAACTAGCATCAGTATTGAGTTCATCTGATGTTATAAAATCTGTTCCTGTATTTGTATTTGCTTTTTCAGCTTGATATCGCATTTTACAGGACTTTAATAATTTTCCACAAATATCAGCTCGTACCCAGTGGGAAGATCCTAGCTCAGGCGTGTATGTTGCTGTTTTGGTGTGCGCTTTTACTGCTCTCCAGACTGTATTACCATGCCAAACATAAGAGTTCTTTCTAGTATCATTTGCATCTACTGTATAATTTGTACTTCCTGAGTCATTACTCCAAACAGTATATACTCTACAAAGAGTCCAATATACAGTATTAGTAACATCTTGATTACTATTACTAGCTGTTCTCGAACGGTAGTATTGTCCTCCTACTTTTACAAAATCATTTAAATCATGTCCATTAGATGTATCTATCCCACTTCCAAAATATACTCCAGTGCCTAATCCTTCTACTGCTGATTTTTTAAATAAAGGCTCATCATCAACTGTGACATAAATACTACTTGTACCGTCCGTATTCACATATTGACTGTGCATTTTCCAATAGCAAGCACCCTTTCTTGTGGTATTTTCTGTAGAGGCACCTTGATATAGCCATGGACAATACTTTCCAATTACTACTCTGGTTGGAATTCTTATTCCAGATACGTCATAAGGGCTGACTAATTCTAAAGTAACTAATAAACTGTCCCTGTTTTCAATCCTATCAATAATATAAGTTTCTATGGGGAATTCTACTGTGGGATCACTAGATAAATACTTTTCAAGAGTTCTTCGTCGTGTTAGTCTACTTCCTATCAAATGGTCTAACTTAAATTCTGTTGCGGTAATTGGGTTACTATCAACTACTGCTCCCCACGTTCCGTCTTCCATTTGAGTTTTAAACTTTGATTGTGATTTAATTATGGATTCAACGTTTGCTATTGTTAATGTAGGCCTTGATAAAGCTCCAGATGAAGTTAGTTCAACACCTGATAGAAAAATAGGCATAGAAATATAAGTATTTCCATCATAAGTAATATCTTGAATATTTTCGTTTTTACCTGGGTGAAAATATAATGTATTGTTACTTCCTGTTCCTATTTGTAGCTCATAAAATTCTACAAAGCCGCTTGAAACCTCTTGTTTTGCGTGATCTACTGATAACTCTTTGCTCATGGCTCATAAACTCTCTCAAACGAAGTACTTATTGTATAGTAATCTCCACTTGCATACATTAAGTCCCATTTAGTACATATTACTTTGATTGTTCTCTCGTTAGGATTAGTAAAAGTCAAGGTAACATTATCTGCAATAGTTTGAGCTGTATCTAGAGCTAAGCTTACACCGCTTATTGATGAAACTTTAACTGTTCCTGAAATACCAGACCCTGTAACTGTAGCTCCAGGAGATATATCAAGATTTGTAGTTGCAGCATCTAAAGTATAAGATGTTGTAGAACTAGGACTTTCTCCTCCTAAATCAACTACGGCTGTTACTGAAGTGGTAGAATTGGTATCAGGCAGAGTAAAGTCAAAAGAAGTAACTCCTCCTTTTGTGTCAAAAAAAGCTATAATATCGTCTGCTTCTGTTTTATCTCGGGAAGAAAAATTTGCTTTAAAAGTTTGAGCAATATTATTTATTCCTACTACTGCTCTCTGCTCATATCCATCGCCAAATTTAATTTTTCTAACTGCCGGCTCAGAACTTTTTGCGAAACCTTTATCAGGTCTAATTTTTCTATTGGTTACATTTGTAGCTGTGAATCCAATTGCCATTATGCTACTCCATAAGGATTAAGAATACCGCCAGATCGTTTTTGATTTTGTAATTCCTGCTGTACAGCTGCTGAAATCTGGCGTCCTAAATTTTCTGCGCCTGAAGCTGAACCTATAACTGATTCCTCACTATTTCCTGCGTTATCAACATTTACATTTACTGTTACATTATTTTGTTGGCTTCCTTGCCCTCCTAAGAACTCTACAGGAATATTTTTATTATTAGGTAAAGGAACTACTGCTTCTGTGCCGTGAAGAATTGCGGGGTATCCTGCTTCACGACCCCGTGCAATACCTCCTGTTGCATAGCTTGTTACAGGCTTAAAAATTCCTCCCCTTTTAGCAGGCATTGCACCCCCAATACCCACCGTAGGCGCTTGGCTCATTCCTCCGCCTCCCCAGGCAGGGGCAGGGCCTCCAAAACTACCTCCAAAAGCAGCCATAAGAGCTCTCATAACCATCATTTTAATAATCATTGCAGTAAGATCTCTAATAATTGCTATTGCCATTTGTCCAAAGGCTTGTTTTGCACTCATAGAGCCGTCAACAATGGACTGGAATGCGGATGCCATATTATTAGCAATACTATTTGCTAATCCTTGCTTAAGCTCAATAATTTGATTTAACGCATGTTGTTCTTTGGCTTGTTCTTTAATTATCCATAGTTCAGCTTCACTAAGATGATGCCTTTTTTCGCCCATAGATAATAACATTTCATTATATATTATTTCTTCTTGGTTAAAATAATTAGTGTCAGCTCTGATCTGTAATTCTTCTAAACGTTTTTGGTTATTACTAATCAACTGCTGTCCAATATTTTCTTCTGCAGTAAGAGCTGCTCCTGCTGACATAATATTGGTTTTTGCCGTCTCAAGAGCTACGCCCTCGTCTGCATCCGTTTCTTCCCGTGCTTGAGCTTTAGCCTCATTTAATTTATAATTTCCTGTTTCCATTAGTTCTTTAATTCTGCGTCGGTACTCTTTGGTGTAAGCTTCTGCAGCTTGTTGACCAGCGAATGCCGCAGCTATAACGTCTTGTTGTAACCTTTGTAATCTTAATCTTCTACTTTCAGTTGCTGTTGCTTGAGTACCTCCTCCTAATTTAGATACTAGGTCTTCGGTTATTTTTAAACGATTGCTTAATTGTTGGGCTTTTTGTTGCGCATTAAGAACTTGTAATAATTCTTTCTGTTTTTGTAAATCTTCCTCTGTGAGATTTATTTTTTCAAGTGCTAAGTCTCTAAGAAGTTTTTGTAATTCTACTTCTTTTTCAAACATAATTACTTTTTGACTAGCTGCAAATATTGCGTCTTTATCCCCTTCCCTAGCTGTTTCATTTAACGAATGTAGTGCGGCTTTATGATTTAATTCTGCTTGTACTACTTTATCTTGAGCTTTTACTCGTTGTGTTTCTAAATTTAGAATCTTCCCATCTATTGTTAATCCTTGACTTTGTAGTTTTGTGGCTTCTATTATTGCATCTTTTCTTTTATTTTGCGTGACTAACATTTCGCCTTCTAATCTTTTTGCTCGTACTAAGATCTTTGTCTGCTTCATTATTTCAACTCTTAGCTCTCTTGATATCTCGCCGCTCGTTTCCATCCTATCTACTAAGCTATTTAACTGTTCTGCACCCATTAGTTTTCCTAGGTCTTTATAAATGGGAGAATCTTGTAATTGTTTTAATGCTATTTCGAACCCGTGCTTGCCGCCCATCTTTTTCCTTAAATCCTGCTCTGCTTTAGCTCTGTGTGCATTCAACATCATCAACTTTTTCTGTTCTTCATACTCTAATCTTAACTTTTCAGTATTTTCTGTAGTTGTTCTACCTTGTTCCTCTAATCCTGAAACAAGAGTGTCTTGAGCACTTACAAAAGCTGAAAGGGGAGTTTGAGTTTCAGATGATTTTAATAAGTTACGCAAAGCTGTTGCTGCTGCATTATATCTTTCTGGGAGGCTCTCGATAATTTTTGCAGTATTAATCAATTCATTAGATCTTTGAATAATTGCTTTGGTTTCGTCCTCTGTAAGTCTTTTATTTTTAACAAGATTGTCTTGTAGCGTTTTAAACATAGGATCAGTGGCTGCTAAAAATTTAACAGTGGCTGCTAAATTTTTGACCGTTTCTGAGTATATAGACTTATCGTTTTTCAAATCTCTTGGGTGGGAAGATGCGTAATTAATTTGATCAATAACTCCTTTAACATCAATACTTTGCATCATATTACCTATAGCAGGAGCAAAATCAGGAGCTAAAAAAGCATTCTTCATAACATCTTGAAGTCTAAGAATTTCCTCAGTTAAAGTTCCATATTTATTTTTTAACTCTTCAACATGTTTTTGCTGTTTTTTCATTTCGTCCGACAAAGGAACAAAATGCCTGTATATAGCTTTTGCAGCCTGAAATAAAACTACTAACATGCCGCCTATAGCAATAGCATTAAATGCCATACTAATAACTCCGGCTGCAACGGCTGCTGTGGTGGATATAAATTGCATTGTCGATGCCCAAGTAGCTTTCATTGAAAGAGTCATTCCTTTCCAGCCTTGTTTTATAAATTCGAAAGAAAATATTGTTTTCTTTGAATGAGCCTTTGTCATAGCATCTCTAGCTCTGTAAGATTTTTCTAAATCCTGTACTTCTTTTTTATTCCATCCTTGTAGAGCTCCTCGTTGAACTTCTCTATGGTTCTCTAAATCCGCTAAAGCATTATCTAATATCTTTCTAGCTGCTTGTCTCTGACGCCCTGCACCGGCTTCTCCTTCACCCATCAAATACGAAAGCCCTGCAGTAGGTTTGGTTCCTTTTCCTTCTACTCGTTGTTTAGCAATTCTGGTTGCTTGTTTTTCTGCGTCTGCTTGGGTTTTAATAAAACTTTGTAATTCATCTGCTTGTTCTCGTAACTGAGTTTTATAGGAGTTTGACATTCTTCTATTAAGCTTAGCGGTATCTCTTGAAGATTTCTGCCAATCTTTCATGCTAGGTATAATAGCTTTTACTATTGGAAGGGCTACTAAAGCTAGTGCCGCTCCTAATGCTTTGGTATTTTCGCTCAGAAACAATAAAATAGGACGTAAATTGTCAATTAAACCAATTTTAAACTTATTAATTAATTCATCAAAAGATTTAGCAAATTGAGACAATGCAGCAGCATTTGGATCCATCATCGCTTCAATTTTACCAAACTTTCGTGTTGTTTGCTCAAGAACTTCATTTGCAACTGCTTGTGTTCGTTCAAATGCATTTAACTCGCCTACTGTCTTACCTATTGCTTGAGCATATTTCTGAGTCGCGGGCTCTAGCCTTAGAATAATACCTAATTCGTCTAATAGTTCTGGCTCGGCTTTTGTAACACCTCGTATCAACCTATTGAATGAGTCTGTTAGGTCTCTGCCTAGAGCGAAGGACACATTTTTAGCAGCAGTACTTAAATCTGTTAACTGTCCTGAAGTTAGTCCTGCGGCGGTGCCTATTGCAGCAGCCCGAGCTGCTTCTCCATACTTTAATTGGGCATCTGTAGCCTCGATAATACCATTAGTTATAGTTTTATACGCAACACCTGTAATTGAACC
>CEVZ01007165.1_pt1 | contig 12838 bp, 7 predicted proteins | sample 361371 | NCBI WGS metagenome assembly CEVZ01 (sample SAMEA2620217, study PRJEB7988) | marine metagenome | isolation source: saline water (ENVO:00002010), including
TTCCTAGCAGGCAATCCTGCAAGTCTAGCCATAGTTGTTAGAACAGTCGTCCAATCATCGCACGTTCCTTCCTTAGAATCAACCAAAAGGAAGTGTACGAAATCAGGACCGCCGCCTTGAGGATAACCACTGCCATCATAATTCAATCGAGGTGTGAAAGTTGCATTTCCATTTTCTATGAAGTCAACAAATGCTTCCATCTTATCCCATGCTGACAATGCACCGGAAGAGGATATAATTGATTGAGTGATATTATTTACCTCAGATTCTAGTAAAGTTGAATCAGTAAAATAACTTGGCAAATCTAGGGCATATGTGCTTGAAGAATATGCAGTACTATTGGAACGAACTGAATCAGAGAACCAAATTTCAGGGGCATTAGCAAATAAGAAATCAAGAGATACATCCGTAAGAGGTACATCATGGGTATAGTTAGTATGATTCAAACCGGCTGATGGATCCGCCCAAGAAAGATAATCTGTAGTGCTCCAATGATGAGGTATATTGGAACCAGGTTGAATCATGAATGGGAAGGTGTATTCCCAACTAGTGCTGTTATTATGGAAGTTATTGGATGCAATCCAATTATTATCAGAAAAACCCGGTCCCATGGAATTTAGAACAACTAGGCTAGTATTCACTCCATAATCTACCCCAGTATAACTGTCATAAGTATAGGTCCTCCAATAATGAACAAGCGATGGATCAACATTCACGGTAGTGTTATTTGCCCAGAAAACAACTTGATTCTCAACGATATCATCTGCAGGATCAAAGGGGTCGAAACCAGAACCAACACAATTTGTCGGCCAGAAAGCTGGAGGACATTCTTGGTAATCAGTCATACCACCTCCATCAGTATCTGGATCAAGCCAATTGGTACCAGTGCTATTCTCAATTGCATCTGGAATCCCATCGCCATCGGTATCTGCTGGATTCAAATCATCAGCAGGATTGTTTTGCGGATTCGTTCCATCAAGATATTCTTGACCATCCCAAACACCCCCTACATCTGTATCAACTGCTTCATAATCAGTTAGGAATGTATCAGTAGATCCGTTTCCACCCATTCCAGGAACATAGAACAAAGGACAGCCAGTATTATTCTCGAAATAATCATTCAGAGCATCACCATCTGTATCTCGATTATTATCACAAGGTTCCAATGGATCAGTTCCATTCAAAATTTCATCGAGATCATTTACAGTATCATTATCAGAATCAACATCGAATGGATCAGACTGGAAACCCCAGAAACCGAAATTTTCCTCCCAATCAGAAATTCCATCTCCATCGTTATCATAGTAATCATCGTCACACCATGGATCATTGCTAGAAGGCTGGATAGTCGCATCCCAACACCATGAACCATTCTTATGGATGACTGTAGAGGTAGTAGCGGGTGGAGCTAAAGTCACTCCAATCAATCTATGAGGAGAAGAAGTATCATCTGCACGTTCAAATAAAAATGGAACAAGTGAACCATTAGATAAATTGTAATAACCAATTTTACCAGGTGATGTTGGCCTCCAGTCGAAGAATTCAGGCCCGAATCCAGAAGCATTTGCGATAAATAACACTTGACTACCTGAATCATATGATGAAAAAGTAGTCACAAAATCAACTGTCGAACGGCACGGATCAGTATTGAAACCAGTAGTTCTCTCTAAACCATCTATCACTCCACCATAGTCGGTATCTGCGATATTCCATCCAGTACAAGTAAGATTTTCTTCCCAATTTTCAATTCCGTCATTATCGAAATCACCAGAATCTTCTGCACGGGTTGGGTCAGTTTCGTTACCACCATCAATTACTCCATTTCCATTAATATCTTCTTCACCGTCATCAAATGGATCATCATCAGTATTGTTATCTCGAGGATCAGATGCCTGAGGAGGAGAACCGTATTGCCCGTTAACTTCATTCCCATCTGAAATACCATCACCGTCAGTATCTGAATCAGTTGGATCGGTTAGTAGAGTCAAAGCTTCATAACTGTCATTCAGTCCATCGCCATCAGTATCAGCACGCTGTGGATTGGTAGAAGTAACTCCATCCACCTCTGCAGTTAACGTTGCGCAACCATTGGGGCCGATTCCTAAAACTGGATTACAAGGCGACTCTGTTTCAGTTCGCTGTTGATTGGGCGCTCCAGGCATAAAGTAAGGAGTACCCGAATTTTCTGTAGTCCATGACGGATTCACATATTCTTTCAAATTCACTAAACCATCACCATCAGGGTCGCCTCCAGGACCATCAGAACCGGTGCGCACAGTTGGATCCAAACCATTGGACACCTCCCAACCATCACTCATACCATCATTATCAGTATCGTAACCATCGGGGTCCTCATCTATATCTCCATCTCCATCATCATCATCAGAACTACAATCTGCATCTCCATCCCCATCTGGATCTGCTGAATCCACTAGGCCGTCTCGGTCATTGTCCATACCGTCTGCACAAATGTTGCCCATTGGGTCTTCATCTGCACCATCTGAACCGGTACCTTGAGACACCTGCATAGCTGACTCTTCATCCCAATTCCTTGTAGGAACGGTCCCGTTCCACCAAACTCCATTGTCTAGAACATTAGGCGTACTACTACTATCCCAATTAGAAGGCATTCCATAGAGATATTCATCTTTGTTAGAAAGTCCATCTCCATCCGGATCTCCCAATGAACCATTGACCGTGAGACTTGAACCATCTAGAGGATTTAGACCATGGAACCATTCCCAACCATCGGGAAGTTCATCATTATCGCTATCCCAATCTTGGGGCTGAGTATTCAATAAGAATTCCAATCCATATGTCAGACCATCTCCATCCGCATCAGAAGAAGCATAAGCCTCCCATGCAGCAAATTCAAGCGCTGCTAAACTCGCAAAAACCATCAACATAGTCAGTAGAACAGCTCTACACCTAATCCGTACTCCAGTATCGCGAAAGTGGGGGAAGGGCTCTGACAACATACGTTCAACCAAGCCGTAGGGCGTCTCGTAGGGTCTTAAGGGAAATGGAGCGTAGTTCATACGCGTACGCGAGTTGACGACATCAGACATCAAGATCGTCAATTAGTTCAATATCCATATCGAACTCGTCTTCTTCATCTTCTTCATCCAATATTGATGGAGGTAAATCATCTAAATCATCAATATCAAAATCATCCTCTTCATCGACTTCCTCGTCATCAAACTCATCAACCCATCGACTTCTATTTCTACGATTTTGAATACCCAAAACCACAATCAATAATGTTACAATAGCTGAAATCAATGTGACTGAACTCGGATTCAAAACTTCATTCCGTATTCTGAGTACAATATCCTGTATCTCAACATTCATTGTAATATCAAGTTCAGAGCGAGCATCCTCATATTCATCTCCACCTTCATCTGCGAAAGTCTTTGGAGAAGCAGAAACGGTGAATTTTACAGATTCGCCCTGTCTAGCATCTTGAGGAGCATTGATCACAATTACGAATGAAATATCAGAATAAGGTTGAACCATTACTAAGTCTCCTCCACCTCCTCCGATCTCTGAATCCCAACCATCACATGCAGTTGCAGAATCAGTACATTCTACATCAATTTCAACAATCAACTCTTGATTTCCTTTATTCTTAACCCGCATCTGTAACGAACGCTCTTCATTCGGTTGAATTCCAGGGTTATTCGATACTTGGACCACCTCTAAGGAAATAGAACCAGGGCCAATTTCTACGATAAATGGCATATCGAAATATCGTGCATCCATATCTGAAGAATCTTCTTTAATTCTAAGATAAAGTGTATGGGACCCCATTTCGACTTCATCAGGGGTTTCGATGGAGAGATGAATTTCTTCAGACTGTTGAGGAGCCAACTGAATCATCGGTACACTATCCCCTGCATCATCTGTGATACGGAAAACCCACTGCGAATATGATGAATCTACATCTAAATTCCTTTGAAGATTTGCAGGATTCATTATCCTCCAAGGTGTACTAGTAGTTCCATCTTGTAAACTGTTGGTCACCATCAACCGCATAGTCATTCCATCTTGAGAACAAGCAGTTTTATTCACAGTTCCAAGTGGAGCTCCATCACAATCAAAGAGAGGAGATGCTTGAATACCAAATGTTCTCTGTATTGTAAACTGAACTGTGGATTTCTTGGTAGAATTTCCTTCGCTGGTAACCTCTAACTGAATAAGACCTAGATCAGAATCAGATCGATCGTCCGATGGTTTAACTCGAATCTGTAACACTTGAGTAGAATGTCTTCCAAGTAATGCAGTGTGGAATGTCCCATCACCTTCATCTTCCAAAATTCGAGTTCCTGTGTCGTTATCAAAAACCTGAATTATTGATTTAGAACGTTCTAAAACGTCTACCCTAAATTCATCTGTGTCGAATCCATTATTCCAGATTTCCATAATAAATGTAGAAAACACACCATCTTCTGCGAATCTTGGTATTGTTGTATCAAAGGAATCGGGGCGAGAACTATTGTCGTACTGCTCTGTTCGATTGTTATCCCACATACTTACCATAGGGGGAGCATAAACATCAGATTTCTCTAAATCGAGATATAGAGATTCTTGACTAACAATCTCAGGTTGCCCATCAACCATTGCTTCTGCAACAGCTCGAATGTGAAGCTGGGTTGGAGAATTAGCCAAATCTTGTGGTGCTTCAAGAGTCAGAATTGGATTAACAATTGAACCGCCTTCATTTAGATTGTAACCGCCAGGAGCATCAAAAGAAACATTCCAATTAGAGTTGAAACTAGTTACCAAACTGAGGCTTACCGACATCTGATCACTTGTACCGCGATGCATCAATTGTAACGGAATCGCAGTAACCTGGGAAGGAGCAATATATTCTGTGGAACGTGACTCGCCATGCCTCAATGCAATTCCAAATTTATTCATTACAATATTTTCATGTTCGATAACAATAGAATTTCCACCTATATCTGAGATCTCTAAAGCAACCTGATATTCGCCATCTTCGAGACCCCCGGGGTATTCCCAATCATATGTACCTGCAATCGACCATGATGTATCTTCAACACCATCAAGAGAACCGGTTATGGATTGATCGACTGGAAGACCTCCACTTGGATTAAGCACAGTCAAACGTACTGAATTAATATCAAAACGTCCGAATGCACTCTTTACCTCAAACCTGAATTGCATTGTTCTTTCTGAAATCATATCATTTGGATACCAATCAATTTGTGCACCATCTATCATCTCAGCACCGTCTTTCTGGACAAGAAGAACACTGTTTGAAAGTGCATTGGACTTGACTTCAATCATTGTAAATTGGTCAGCTCCCCCATCAATTGCACCAAAATATACTGTGGCAGAACATTCTGAGCCACCAAATTGCCTTGCCTCTGTATCTGGGCCACCTGGAGGATCATTTCCGCCTCCGTCGCAACCATTCATGTCTGCACTAACTCGAATCACAAACTGATTATCCTTCAATACAGTAAATCCTGATGGAAGTGGAATTTTGATACTTCCTTCTCGTTCGCCACAACTGCTTCCAAATGATTGCTGGCAAGCATCAAATGTCTTGTCCTCCTGAGAAACTATTGTACCATCATTAAGAATCTGTACTGTAAATGTTGCTTCAGCACCATCTTGGCTTGCTACTGCCTTGTACCACATTGTAAAGGTAATATCCCCTGAATATCCTTCAATATACAAATCAGTTAGTAATCTTGGAGACTTAAATTCAGCAGTTTCTTCAGAAACTACGATCTCCTTCTGTGAACCTGTTGGTTCTTCTGTAGTTAGGAATCCGTCGCCCCCTGCAGTATCGTTCTTGTCAGCAACAAAAATCTCGTAGTCATACATTTGTTCTCCAACAAAACTACTCTTTTCCTCTATTTCCAATTCTACAGGGTTAGAAACAGTTGCCGCAAAGGAACTGAATACGAAAACAAGCACGAGTAAAGTTGCCCGAATGAATGGGCGCTGGAGTGGATAATGCACGCTCATCATGCTTACCGTGGCACCTCGACCGTTAAACGGTTTGCGCGCAACTGTGTCTAAGAGGGGGTTCCTTGCAAAGCGGTTCGTTCATCAGTATGAAGGTGTTCGAGAGGCTTGCGGGGGTAGCCGAGCCTGGTCAAAGGCGCTGGAGTTAAGTTCCAGTACGTAACGTTTCGTGGGTTCAAATCCCACCCCCCGCACATCATTCTTCTTCAATAATTGATGAAAATGGAATTGCGCCTACTTCCCTTAGCCCATCAATCATTTCTCCAATTAGACATTGACCTTCAGCGGCTGGGAGATCACAACGTACTCTGCGTTCTCCAAATAGCAAAGTTAGACCCCATGCTTGCGTTGCATCAATATCTTTGAATTCAGATAATGGGAAAGTTTCAGCTGGAAGGCGAAACAAACCCAATAATTTCCCAGAAACGGAAACTCCATACTCTTGAATAATTATTCGATGACTTCCCTCAAATATTCTATTCGAGCGATTGAGAAACGCTATCAAGACAATTGAGACAAAAATGCCCAACCCCCATCCATAAGTCATCCCATATTGGCTGAAGCCAATTAGATTGCCAGAAAACATCAATGAAATAGGGCCTAAAATCAAACTACAAGCCAATAATAGAGCAGTAAAAAGGAAGCCTAAGGGTGAAACTTCACTCGGTAAATCCATGATAACTTGATTGTCATCGACACGAACGGAACCTCTCATCGAAGGTGTGCGAATAGGACGAGGCCAACGACCTGGATGACGAGCGATTTGTTGGAGCACTGTAAGGCCATGTTCATCTCTTTCGACAATCCTCCCAGTATGTTCAATCAATCGAGCGCCACCCAATCTAGCGATCTCCTCGGCGACAGAGAGAGTATCTGATTCTGAACCCAAGGAAAGTAAGGGCCTTGGTCCTTCTTTACTTTCAATTAAAATTCGCCAAGTTGGGACCAAAGAACGTTCGTTTTTTTCGGTCCTAATTGCAAGGATTTCTCCAGGCTCATATCGCGCTTCAGCATCACCAATTTCAATTAACACTGAACCAGAATCTTGAGAGAATCTCATCTTCGATTGCACAGAGATTTCCAGAAGGCCATTCTTGGCCCTGTTAGAGCCGAATGCGCGCCAAGTCATACACCTTCGTCCAACTCTAAGTATTTCATCGGTGTTGCCTTCGCACCCCCATGGGCGGCGATTCGAGGAGTGTAGATATTCTTTCAGCATCGCCCCTTCATCCTTTGGCAATTGAAGAAATAATTTCGAGCACTAAAGGGACTCAGTATCGCGTAAATGGCTTTAGTGAAGCAGCACATCTAGCGACAGAAAAATTAGAAAAAAGAAGGCGGCAATTGGAAGATTTGTTGCCTGGAGGCTCAATTTGGTTCACATCTTCTGCTGATGAGTCTGCAACTTGGGCTATTCGAGGACTGCTTTCAACAAATTCACGAATTGGAAATAGAATAGATGTGAAAGATGATTCACATATTTCTTTGCTAAATGCTGCAAAGAGGTTCGGCGGGAATGAAGGAGAAGTGACTATAGCCGCTGCTTCAGCAATGGATATTGAAACGGGTAGAATATTAAATGCAAAAAAATGGAATGAGGATCTAAATGAACGATTGGGTTCACCCAAGAGAATTTTGGATGCACGAGGAATTATTGGCAGATTACCAATAGACACAATTTGTGAATTCGCAGATGCGATTATTCTGGATTCTGAAAGTTGTAGCGGTCCTTCGGGAATTGCTGCATTATGGGTTCGCCGAGGAATTAGAATCGCTCCTATCATTGAGGGAAGCGGTCAAGAATTGGGTCGTCGAGGAGGGAATATTCCATTGGGGCTCGTCAATGCATTCGTAAAAGTGGCAATTCAATTAGACAAAGAGAGAGAACAAAATTGTCTGAAATGGTCAAATTTACATAATTTACTGGAAAATGAAATAATCGATAAAGGAGGAAAAATACATGGAAAAAACGAAGACAGAGCCCCAGGGATTACTTGCTTTAGTATGCCTGGCCCCCCTGCAGAAATATATCTGCAAAATTTGGAAGAAAGGGGATTCATTGCAGCACCTAGTGGAGGATGTAGTGCAACCGCTGGAAAACCATCTCATGTACTAATATCAATGGGAATAGATTCAGAAGAGGCTCTAAGGGCAATTCGAATAAGCCTAGAACCGAATACAAACATGAAGATGTTGAATGAATTAATTGATGCATTGAATTAGATTACCTAATCCTGGAAAAGGAGCAGCCGATCTCACCATCTCCTTCGATTACATTCAATTTTGATACAGAAACTGTAGCTCCAATAACCTCTGGAGGAGCCATACACCCGTCAATTATTTCTGAGGCTAATGTTTCTAACAAATTAAATCGCCGAGATTCTAGTATTCTATCTACTAATGCGCGAAGATAATCATAGTCTACAACTGCATCTATCTCGTCTCTTACAGGAGCATTAGAACCAGTAATATGGACTTCAATATTGAATGATACAGGTTGAAGAACACCCTGTTCATGAGGCAATACACCAATGTCAATATCCCTTTTCCAACCTCGAATAAACAGCGACGTAACGCCTTCTGGATGATTGGACAATATCTCTGCAAGAACGCTAACTTCAGTCATCTAAACCCTCCGTCTCAAAAACAACATCTCGATTTCTTCCCAAAAGGTGTTCTCCAGCATCCACTACCAAATTTTGTGCAGTGATTGAACGTGCTTGGAATAAGAATGAGACTGCATCAGCAATATCTTGAGGTGTGGGGCCATACCCTAGTGGAGACTGATTCTGAGCCTTTTCAAAGCCTGAAGAAGATTGTTCAGTACTGGGCAAAACATGTCCCGGCGATACGGAATTCACTCTACAAATAGGGGCAAAGGCCTTGGCCATCATTAACGTAGCTCCAGAAAGTGCCTGTTTACTCAAAGTGTATGAAAAATGATCCGGATGTGGTGAAATCAATTTCTGATCTAGGATATTAACAATACAAGGAATGTTTTCTTGAAGAGAATTCGAAGAAGTAGATATTAACAAATCATAAAACATTTGAGAAAGAAGAACAGGAGCCATGGTATTTACCCTATAATGTTCAAGCAATGACTCTGCCTTTACATTCGACGGATGGTCCCACTCAAACATACTCGCTGAATTTACTAAACCGACTAACATCATTTCATTATTTTCAAGGAGTTTGATGGAATCATCAAAAATTCCAGCCACAGAATCAGAATTATCGAGATTACCTTCAACAATAAAGCAAGTTACACCCAATGACTCTATTTCATTACAGAGAATAGCCACTTCATCATCTTTAGAACGAGTCTGAATTACAATATTAAAGCCACATGAAGCCAAGGTCAAAGAGATAGAACGGCCAATTCGCCGAGAACCTCCTGTAACCAATACTGCTCCAGCCATATTCATAGGTCATTGACTGTCATATTTAGTATGTCGATTTACTAACAATCCTGCGAACTGTTAATCGGGTACTATTCAAACAGAGGGCTGAAGGACATGCCGCCACTCCCACTCCCGGTTGCTGATTCGAACGAATCATCCGCTTCGATTTGTAGTAGTGAAGCTGTTCAAACCCCTAAAGAAAAAAGGAAATCTCTGAGGAAACGGCTGCCACCTTGGTTCAAAACTTCTCTACCAACTGGAGAGGCGCAACAGAAGTTCAACTTCACACGAAAAACAATAGAATCAGGTTCATTGAGTACGGTCTGCGAAGAAGCAAGATGCCCGAATATTCACGATTGTTGGGGAAGAGGAACCGCTACATTCATGATTGCAGGAGAAGAATGTACTCGAGGGTGTAGATTCTGTGCAGTTGGTACAATCAAACAACCTCTCCCACTCGACCCTGAAGAGCCAGCAAGACTTGCTGAAGCAGTCAAAGATATGGCACTCTCTTACGTGGTAATTACAGTGGTAAACAGAGATGACTTACCTGATGGGGGAGCTTCACATTACAGAGCCTGCATTGATGCAATTCACGAAGTTCGCCCAGACATAGGACTTGAACTCCTGTGCAGCGACTTAGATGGCAACCTTGAGGCCCTTGATTCTCTTCTAGATGGCGCCCCATTGGATGTTTTTGCTCACAATGTCGAATGCACCCCAAGATTGGATTCCAAGGTAAGAGATCCAAGAGCCTCTTTTGAACAATCAAAGCGAATACTGGAAGTAGCAAAAAAACTCAGACCTGATTTGCTCACAAAAACTAGTATTATGGTAGGAGTAGGAGAAACGGATGAAGAAATTACTGAGGCGATGAAAGATCTAAGATCAATTAATGTTGATTTGTTAACAATCGGACAGTATTTGCAGCCGTCTGATAGACATCTTCCTATCGATAGATTCCCAGAACCTCAACAATATGCTATTTGGGATTCAGAAGCTAGAGAAATGGGATTCAAAGGAGTAGCTTGTGGGCCATTAGTAAGATCTTCATTCAGAGCAGGTCATCTTAGAGATGAAGCCTATGGAGCAACTCCTGCAGTTACTCGCTCACAAACAAATTCGGCAATTAGTTTTCTTACACCAAGTGTATCGAATTAGACATGGTTCGAAAGCGGAATAATATTACCACTCCGACTCAAGTCGATACCATGACGGATGAGGTTCCACTAGCAACTGCCGAACCTTTTCGTGTACCTACTGCCCCTTGTAGGCCAGAAGATGAATCTTATTTTCCTGCCTGGGAATGGACGCCAGAAGACCTTCCTCTGCTGCCCATAGATTGCTCATCAGAAGATACAAAAGAGCATGCATACGGATTGCTAAGAGTAATCGATGATGATGGGAAAGCAGGAGGAGAATGGAATCCAAATCTTGATCCAGAAATCCTGAAAACTGGTTTGGAATATATGCTGCGATTAAGAATATTTGACGAGAGAATGATGAAACTTCAAAGAACTGGTAAACTGTCTTTCTATATGCGATCTTTCGGAGAAGAAGCAATCGCTATTGCGCAAACAATGGCTTTAGAACAACATGATTGGGTTTTTCCATCTTATCGACAACCAGGCGCACAATTTGTCCGAGGCAGAGATATGGTCAGCATGATGAATCATTGTATAGGTAATGAAATGGATAATGTAAAAGGAAGGCAAATGCCAGTACATTACACTTGGAAAGAAGGACATTTCATCTCAATTTCTAGTCCTGTGGGGACTCAATTTAATCAAGCAGTAGGAGTTGCTATGGCTTCAGCTTACAAAGGAGATGATCAAGTCACAATTACTTGGCTAGGAGATGGCACAAGTGCTCAAGGCGACTATCACTATGGACTAAACTTCGCATCTGTATACAAACCCCCTGTTATCCTCTGTATTGTCAATAATCAATTTGCAATTTCAACTCATGCAAATCTTGCTACAGGTGGACCAAATTTTGCATCACGTGGATTACCTTATGGAATACCTTCTATCAGAGTAGATGGAAATGATTTCTTGGCATTATATTCGGTTACAAAATGGGCTAGAGATCGTGCTTCAGCAGGTCATGGAGCCACGCATCTTGAAGTATATACATATCGAGCAGGTGCTCATTCAAGTAGCGATGACCCATCTAGGTATCGTCCAAAGGATGACCACTTACATTGGCCAGGAGGAGATCCCATTGAACGTTTGAAAAATCATATGATTTCAATTGGGATATGGTCAGAAGAAAATCATAATGAATTAATTGAAAAAATAGATTCAGAAGTTGTTGCATCATACAAAGAAGCAACATCATATGGCGACCTAGCAAATGGACCATATCCTCCTGCATCTACCATTTTCACAGAAGTTTACGAAACAGTGCCATGGCATGTTCAAGAACAGCGAGAGGAGTTAGGGAAGTGATTTCATGGCTGAAATGAATATTATAGAGGCTCTAAAATCGTCACTAGATGATCTCATGAATAGAGACCCAAATGTTCTGACTTTCGGAGAAGATGTAGGTTATTTCGGAGGAGTATTCAGAGTAACTGATGGCCTTCAAGAGAAATATGGAGCCCATCGAGTCTTCGATACACCATTAGCAGAAGGAGGAATTGCTTCTATGGCCATGGGAATGGGCCTAAATGGACTTAGGCCAGTAGCAGAAATTCAATTTGCAGACTATATTTTCCCTGCTTATGACCAGATTGTAAATGAAATTGCAAAGGTACGGCATCGTTCAGGAGGTGAATTCACTACCCCGGTAACTTTCCGAACTCCTGCAGGAGGAGGTATTCGAGGTGGACACCATCATTCACAATCTCCAGAAGCACAATTTACTCATACTCCCGGTCTAAAGGTCGTGTACTGTTCTACTCCACTTAATGCAAAGGGGTTACTCACCTCTTCGGTTGAATGTAATGACCCAGTAATTTTCTTTGAACCAAAACGTTGCTACAATGGTCCATTCTATGGTGACCCGCATAAACTGTCAACATGGAAAGGCCACCCCGATGCTGATGTTCCAGAAGGAGAATTCAGAATTCCATTAGAACAGGCTAATGTTGTAATGGAAGGAGATGATTGCACAGTAATTGCATGGGGGACTATGGTTCATATTTGCCAACAAGCAATCAAAGACAGTGGAGTTTCTTGCGATTTAATTGATTTACAAACTTTAGTTCCCTGGGATCGTGACACAGTAGTTTCTTCTGTCAAAAAGACGGGGCGTTGTGTGATAGTTCATGAAGCTCCTAAGACTAGTGGATTCGGTGCAGAGATGTCGGCAAGCATCCAAGAACGTTGTTTCTACCACCTTGAATCCCCTATTACTAGAGTGACAGGATGGGATACTCCATTCCCTCATACTACTGAATGGGATTATATCCCTAGTACCGAACGCATTTCTAA
>CEVZ01242511.1_pt1 | contig 12762 bp, 10 predicted proteins | sample 361371 | NCBI WGS metagenome assembly CEVZ01 (sample SAMEA2620217, study PRJEB7988) | marine metagenome | isolation source: saline water (ENVO:00002010), including
AGAAAAAGAGTTTTTGGCTGGATCAACTACAAAAATGAGTAAGATAGATAGAAAAAACTCTGTTAGGTGGGTGATTGCTTTAATGCCAGAAGCAATCCCCATTATTCGTGCTCTGCGTTTAGTAAAGATTTCCAGAAATTTATCTTTTCCAATTTATAGTGATGAGGTAGGAGAGCATTGGCTAACGGTTTCTGGTTTGGGTCAGAATAATATCGCTGCTGCAACCAAATATCTTTTTGAAACAAGTAGTGCCGACAAGACGTCTATCTGGATTAATGTTGGAATAGCTGGAAGCAAAACATTTAATTTAGGAGAATTGGTTTTTATTGATAAAGTAACTTCAAATATTTCCGGTAAAAGCCTCTATCCTTATTCTATTCCAAATTTAAAAATTGAAAATAGAAGTGAACTTATAACAGTAAATAGTCCAGAGAGAGAGTTTGGTTCTGACGGTGTTTATGATATGGAGGGATTTTCATTTTTTGAGGTAACCTCAAAACTTTCTTATAATGAACTAATACTTATTTTAAAAATCGTTTCTGATGGCCCTGGTTCTGATCTATCCAAAATCCATAGAGATAAAATATCAACGCTTATTGAAATAAGAATACCAACATTACTTCGACTGTTACCCACGGTGTTTGCTATATCTAAAAATCTAAAGGATCAAATTTTGCTACCAAAGAACTTTGAGGATATTTGCAAGGTAAGAAAATTTACTTTTAGCCAAAGAGTAACCCTCAAAAAGTTGCTACATCAATGGCATGCTCGAAAACCATCAAAAAATCTGCTAAAGAATATATCTGTTCTAAAAACGGCATCAAAAATAATAAAGTTTATGGAAGAAGAGCTAACTAGAAGTTAAATGATAGACACAATTTACATTGAAAAAGAAATTTACGATAGTCCAAAAACTATTCAGATACTTCGAAAATTTAAAAGTGCTAGAAAAATTTCTATTGATAGATATGGTGAAATTTTTAATAGAAAAAATCAAAATTTCAGAGTTCAAAAAATAAAACCAAACCTTATTTTAGCAAGAAAGCATAAAGGATTTGTATTACCAACGCCTGAGGGATTCGGTATCGGCGATCAGAATAATTTCTATTTTTCCCACATGTATAATTGTATTTATGACTGCTCTTATTGTTTCCTTCAAGGAATGTACTCATCTGCTAATTATCTAATATTTGTAAATTTTGAGGACTTTAAAAGGGAGATAAAAGGAGTAATGGAAAGAAATTTGGGAGAAAACATCACCTTTTTTTCTGGATACGATTGTGACTCGGTGGCTATGGAGTCTGTCACCAATTTTATTAATGACTTTATTCCTACCTTTAGAGGGCATGATAATGCTTTAATAGAACTACGAACCAAAAGTGTGCAAACTCGTATCTTTGAGAAATTAGAACCAATTTCCAATTGCGTTATTGCTTATAGTTTGATGCCTGAAGAACTCGCTGGTAAACTTGATAAAAAAGCTCCTAGCGTTTCATTAAGAATAGCAGCTATGAAGAAGTTGAGCGCCATGGGTTGGAAAATTGGATTGAGATTTGATCCATTGATCTATTCTGATAATTGGAAAATAAAATATCAAAGTTTGTTTAAAGAAATTTATTCGGAGATCAAAGAAGAAAATATTCATTCAGTCTCTTTAGGATCCCTTAGGTTTCCTAAGACATATTTTAACAAAATTTTTAGTTTTCACCGGAAGGAGGAAGTTTTTTCGCGTCTGGATATCAATGGTGGAAATTTGGTTTCATATGATAAAGACTTAGAGAGCGAAATGAATACATTCTGTAAAAACGAATTACTCAAATATTGTAACGAGAATAAAGTTTTTCACTGTTACAGTTGAAGAAAGGTTAGGAAAAAATAAAAACTCTAATTGTAATTGGATCCACAGGATCTGTAGGAGAAGCTGTTTCCAGAAAGTTGCTGAAAGATGGATTTAGAGTCATAGGCGTTGGGAGAAAATTATCACGTCTTGAAGGCTTAAGTGATAAATATATTCATTATAAAATTGATTTGGAAAAAGTTACCCAGTCAGAAAAGGAATTTGGCAGATTGTTACAGGAAAACCCTGAAATCTCAGGTTTAGTTCATTGTGCGGGGATTGGTGAATTCGATAATATTGAAAATATGTCACTTCCTACAATAAAAAAATTAATTAATGTAAATCTGTTATCGGCTATAGTCGTAACAAAGTTACTTCTCCCAAAGTTAAAATCCATAAATGAAGGAAGTTTAGTCTATATTGGATCAGAGGCTGGATTGAAGGGATCAAAAAAAGGCTCTGTTTATTCAGCGTCAAAGTTTGCGCTAAGAGGGTTTGCCCAATCTATAAGAGATGAAACTGCAAAAAATAATATCTCTGTAACAATTGTGAACCCTGGTATGATCAGGGGACGTTTCTTTGATGATAAGAACTTTAGACCAGGAAAGAACGAAGATAATGCAATAAAACCTTCGGACGTTGCAAAGTTAATTGCTTTTATAGCTAAGGATAGAAAAGGAATGATACTTGACGAAATCAATTTATCACAAACAAAAAAAGTAATAGAATTTTTATAGTAACAATTAAAGAGAACTCATAAATGACCGAAGACCTGACCAAAAAATTCGCGTATGAATTAGTCGGACTTTTAAAGACTGGTGAAGTAAGTGTTAAAGAAGTAATTGAGGCTTCCCAGAAAAGACATGAGGATGTCGATAGTAATGTCAACGCTTTACCTAAAACCTTTTATGATGAGGCAATACAAAAAGCAGATAAAATCGATATTAAAAAGGAGAAGGAAAACAAGAAAAGTTTAATGGGGTTACCTATAGCAGTGAAAGATTACAACGACGTAGGAGGTATTCCTACTACGTATGGTTCAAAAATTTTTGTAAATAATATTCCAACTAAATCTGATGCTACTGTTCAGCGCTTAGAAAAGAATGGAGCCATCCCCATAGCAAAATCTAATGTTCCTGAATGGGCAGGTGGACATACATTCAATCCCGTTTACGGTGTTACACGAAACCCATACAATCTAGAGAAAATTGCTGGCGGCTCCTCGGGGGGGTCTTCCGCAGCTCTGGCAACTAATCAGGTATGGTTGGCTACAGGAAATGACTTAGGAGGAAGCCTCAGGACACCAGCAAGCTTTAACAATGTTGTTGGTCTTAGACCAAGTGTTGGCGTGGTTCCACGAGGGCTTAGATATCACAGTTTTGATCCTCTTTGGGTAGAGGGACCGCTTGCAAAATGTGTAAAGGACATAGCTCTTATGCTTGATGCCAGCACTGGGTTTTGTGAAACAGACCCTTTGTCTTTTGACCATAGTTGCCTGTCTTTTTTTGATTCTTTAGATGAATTCCAACTTCCAGTTAGAGTAGCATTTACTGAAGATCTGGGCATCGTCCCCGTGGAGCAGGAAGTTAGATCTACAGTTAGAAACGTTTTGCCTCATTTAAAAACATTGGGCGCAGAGGTAGGATCAGATATCCCAGATTTTTCTGGAGCGATTGACTCTTTTCATACTCTTAGAGGCCTATTATTAGCCTATATGATGGGAGATCTTTTAAAAACAAGAAGGGATGATATTCTGATAGACATTGTAAAAAATATAGAGGTTGGTTATCAGGTTACGAATGAACAAATAATCTCAGCAGAGAAATTTAGGCAAGATCTTTATAGAAAAATGGTTAATTTTTTTGAAGATTATGATTTCTTAATTTGTCCGACATGCTCAGTTCTTCCTTTCGACATAAAAACACCATTTGTTACTGAGATCGACGGTATCCCTTGTAAAACTTATATTGATTGGTTTGCCATTACATTTGCCTTAACATTGACATCATGCCCGATAATATCTCTGCCCATCGGGTTCTCCATTGATGGGTTGCCAGTAGGCATTCAGATTTTGGGTAAACCCAGACAAGAAGATCGTTTGCTTGCTTTTGCAAAATTGATAGAGGATAAAGTGGGTCTGCATAGGAATAGCCCAATTTAAGAATGTCTTTTCAAGGTCACAGAGGAAAAAATACTAACTCACCATTTATAGAAAAACTCGAGATTAATGCTTTACCTCTCTCAGAGGTTAGAAAATCAACCACCTTTTTAGATTCGTCTTCTTTAGTGATAGGGCATTTTTCTGAATTAATCGTTGTAAGAGAATAGACATTAAAGTTTTTTTCATCTTTATATGCTACCTGCGCATTGCCTTTATTCTTGAAGGAGAACCAAGTTGCAGAGTCCGTGAGAGTGAAAGCCTCTAATTGTATCGAAGTGTTGAGAGTTGCTCCTTGACCCGAACCAACTTCCAGGTACCATTTCGTAGAGAATGTTTTTGGGTTTAAACCTGCTTTTTCCCATAATTTAATTTCTCTCATATGAGTTCCTGAGTTGTCGCCTCTAGAGACAAATTTATGCTTTTTACTAAATATTAAATAAAAAGCATCAGAAATATCATTTTTAATAGCTAAAGTATTTGCTGTGTCTTCCGGTCCTATAATCAGCCAATGACTATACATCAATTCTAATCTTTTTAATCCAAATCCTGTCTTTAGAAAATTTAATTCTGCCTCTTTAGCATGGGTAATAAGAAGGTCCCCATCACAATTAAGAGCATTTTTGATTGCCTGCCCAGTGCCAACTGCGACCACATGCAAATCGATTCCTATTTCATTTTTTATTACTGGTATTACATGCTGGTAAAAACCAGAGTTTTTAAGAGACGTGGATGATTGAACAATTATACTCTTAGCAAAAGTTGGGGGTAGGTAAACGATTGCAATTACGATTAAAGTCAAAAGATTGGTTAAGAGTTTAAACATCACTGATTATACCTGAAATATATTTTTGAGCACTTAGGGTACTTGGCTTTTTAAAGAAAATAGAGCCTTTCGTATATTCCTTTACTTGACCGCTCTCCAAGTAAATGATGTCATTTGCGAGTCTTTTTGCTTGATTAATATCATGAGTAACAAAAAATATTTTAGTTCCGCTTGAGCTTTTTCGTTTCAAAACTTTTTCGATGTAAATGGTTGAAGTGGGTTCTATATTGGCTGTTGGCTCATCTAATAATAAAATCTTGGGTTGGGTAATAAGTGCACGAGCCAAAGAAAGACGCTGCTTTTCTCCGGCCGATAAAGTTTGAGCACTTTGGTTTTCCTTACCAGAAAGTCCAAGTGTATCCATTAATTCTGAAGCCATTATTTTTTGATGTGGTTGAATTTTATCTATAACGAAAAGGATGTTGCTAAGAACTGAACGTCTCAAAATTATTGGTTCCTGAAAAACCATAGCGCTATTGCGAAAAGAAAACTCTTTGCTATTTGTTTTAATTTCTCCATTATCTGAATTTGTTAAACCAGACAGTAACTTGAGAAAAATAGTTTTTCCAGCACCGTTTGGACCAAGAATAACGGTTATTCCATTACCTGATATATCTAAACTTATTTTTTTAAGCAGGGATTTGCCATTGATGGAATAGGAAAGATTACTAATGTTTATATTCGGATTTTTTTTTAACATCATAAATCCTGATTAGACGGATTAAGAAATTTGTTTTTAATAAATATCATGGCTACATTTACGAAAACAGCAATTAACAGGAGAATTACGCCTAGCCCCATTGCCAAAGATAAATTTCCCTTTGAGGTCTCTAATGCAATTGCAGTCGTCATCACCCTAGTAAGGTGATCTATATTTCCGCCAACAATAATGATTGCACCAACTTCAGAAATTGACCGGCCAAATCCAGCCAAGATAACAGTAATTAATTCAAATCTTGAGTCTATTATATACGCGCTAACAGCTTTTAATCCTCCAATATGGAAGGATTGGAAGAATTCTCTATATTTCAAGTGGACACTTTCTATGGTCTGAAAAGTCAGACAGCAGATGATTGGTGTAATTAAAATAATCTGAGCAATAATCATAACTGTTGGAGAATAAAGTAAACCCATCCAACCTAGTGTTCCAGATCTGGAAAAAATTAAGTAGACAAACAAACCGACTACAACTGGAGGTAGACCCATCAGGGCAAAAAAAATCGAGATTATAGCTTTTCTAAAATAGAATCTTGTGCATGCTAAAACTGTTCCCAAAGGAATACCAATGAAGGCTGAGATAAGCACTGCAATTACTGTAATCTCAAAAGATAAATACAATATTTCGATTAATTCAGGGTCGAATGAAAAAATAAGTTCAAAGGCCTCTAAAAATGAATTAGTTATTTGACCCACGTCTATTGCAGTTCAATATATTTTTGAAGATGGAAATCTTCATCTCCAAATTCGTGATCTATCATAACAAGTCTTTTTGCATAATGGCCCAGGTCGTACTCCCATGTCATACCCATACCACCATGTAATTGGATACTTTCTTCTGCAACCAACATTCCTATTTTCCCTATTGAAAATTTTGCTGCTGAAATTGCACAGGTCCGTTCGTTGCTATCAAAGAAATTTATTGTCGCATTTACTACCGCAGAGCGAGCTTGTTCAATTTCTACCAATAATTGAGCCATCCTGTGCTGAAGAGCTTGGAATTTGCCAATAGGAACACCAAACTGCTTTCTTGTTTTAAGATAATCTAAGGTTAGTTCCTTTATTTTCTCCATAATCCCCAAGGCCTCTGAACAGATTGCCAATATTCCGAAATCGATAGCTTCCGAAATTATCTCAAATCCCTTGCCGTTATTACCAATTATCTCATTCTTAAAAACTGCTACGTTGTCCAGTTCAATATCAGAAACTCTTCCCCCATCAATACTGGAAAAACTTTTAATATCGATACCAGGTCTATTGGATGGAATACAAACGACAGTTATACCTTCTTCATCAGCATAATGTCCACTGCTCCTACATGTAATTATCAGATGGCTTGCGCCAGAGGCATTTTTAATCATTGCCTTTTTTCCGGAAACTACAAAATTTCCTTCTTTATCAGAAACCAATTTAGTTTGCACATAGCTCTTCCTGTAATCTGTGTCGTTCTCCGAATGACAGAAAGTTGGTAGGGCACTATTTTCCAAGAGATCTGCAACTAATTTTTTGTGATCATCATTACCTTTGCCAAGAAGCTTAGTGGAAATAAGCCCTGTTTCAAGAAAAGGCTCTACTACTAATCCTCTTCCCAATGCCTCAAAAACCGCAGTAATATCTAAAGGAGTTCCTCCAAATCCGTTGAGTTCAGGGTCTATTAAGGACTCTAATATTCCTAGATCACGCATTTCGTCCCAAGCTTCCTTAGAATATCCGAGTTCGGAATGCGCTGCGGTATTTCTATCTGCTAATTGGTATTCCTTTTCGAAATACTTTGTAAGCGTATCAAATAGAATTTGTCTTTCGGGGCTGGGTTTTAAATCCATCAGTTCTTACCAATTCACTTATAGGTTTAACATCATTTTTGAAATAATGTTCTTCTGAATTTCATTAGATCCAGCATAAATTGATTTTTTTCTATGATTAAAATATTTACCTGAAGCTGCTGCAGCTGCTTTTGGTTCTATTTCAGGCCCATTATATCCCACAGAGAAGGCATCTGGTTCGTTTATAAAGGCTCTTTTCCCCAGAGACTTTCTCGTAAGATTATCAATATCTTGCTCTATCTCAGATCCAAGAATCTTTATAATTGAGCTCTCAGCACCAGGAGCTTCGCCGTTCTCAACAGAGGAAAGAGTTCTAAGGTTTGTTATCTCGAGGTTTTGTAGATTGATCTCAATTTGAGCTAGTCTAGACGCAAAGAGTGGGTCATTAACCAACGCTATCCCATTCTTTAGTGTCTCAGAGGCAAGCTTTCGTAATTTCTTAATTTTTCTTTTTGAAATTGCTACGTTTGCGTTTCCTGTCCTCTCGTGTGTAAGAAGATATTTTGCATAGGTCCACCCTTTATTTTCCTCCCCCACGAGGTTTTCTAAAGGAACCTTGACATCAGAAAAAAATATTTCGTTTACTTCGTGGCTACCATCCAAAGTGATTATAGGCCTAACTTCAATTCCAGGAGATTTCATGTCCATCAAAAGAAAAGATATACCTTCCTGAGGTTTTCCCTCATTCGATGTTCTAACTAGACAAAATATCATATTTGCGTGTTGAGCAAATGTTGTCCAGGTTTTTTGACCATTAACTATATAATAATCGTTTTCCTTTACAGCAGTGGTTTTGAGAGACGCCAGGTCTGAACCAGAACCCGGCTCTGAATAACCCTGACACCACCAATCCTCTCCATTTAACATTCTTGGAAGCCAATGCTTTCTTTGTTTATCTGATCCAAACTTCATTAATACCGGAGCTAGCATGCCTACACCGAAAGGAACAATTCTTGGAGCGCCCGAAGCTCCACACTCCTCCTCAAAAATAAATTTTTCTACTACTCCCCAGTCTTGACCTCCAAATTCTTTAGGCCAAGGGCCAGCCAGCCAGCCCTTATTATTCAGTTTTTTGTGCCAGTCCTCAGACTCACTTTTACTTATAGATATTCCATTTTTCACTTTTTCTGAAATTTTTGTGTCCAAGTTTTCATCAAGAAAGCCTCTAACTTCTTTTTGAAATTCTTGTTGCTGTTCAGTAAAATTCAAGTCCATCTTTTTTCCTTTTCTCAATTGAGGCTATCAAAGTTTTTGCCTTCATTTACTAGTTTAATAATTAAATCAGCCGGCTTCCAAAAATGAGAATCTTCTTTTTCAAATTCTTTTAAATCAGAAAGAATTTTGTCCAATCCGTACTGATCTGCGTATTTCATTGGACCTCCCTTGTGTCTAGGAAAAGCATATCCAAATAGTTTAGTTACGTCGATATCTGAAGGTCTTAAGGCCATGTTTTCTTCTAGAACTTTTGCACCCTCATTTACCATAGCCGCCAAATACCTTCTGATAATTTCTTCAGGAGTAAACGTTTTGGGAGTAATACCTTTTATGCTTCTTTCTTCTTCAACTATTGCTAAGATCTCTGGATCTTCCTCTCCTCTTCTAGCTTCAGGGGTATACTTATAATAGCCGCGACCAGTTTTTTGCCCAAACCAGCCTTTTTCGCAGATACGATCGGCGATATTCACGTATCGTTCTTGGTTTGATCTAAAAGCTGCTCTTCTCTTTCTATCATCCCAGCCAATGTCTCCACCAGCAAGATCAAACATTTGAAACGGTCCCATTGGGTATCCAAACTGAACGACAGCTTTATCAATATCATACGGAGAGGCACCATCTTCCATCATATAGCTGGCTGCTTTAGCGTAATTTTCTAATATCCTATTTCCAATGAACCCATCACAATTTCCAGCACGTACTGGAACTTTTTTCAAAAGTTTTGCCAGATGGAAACCGGTAGCTACCACATCGTCTTTAACACTCTCAGGAACAACAATTTCCAGCAAACGCATTATATTTGCCGGGGAAAAGAAATGTAGCCCAATTACGTCTCCAGATCGCTTTGTTGCTGATGCTATTTTGTCAATGTCTAAATAGGAGGTATTAGAGGCCAAGACAGCTCCTTCTTTTGCTATAGTATCCAGTTTTGAGAAAACTTCTTTTTTTACATCCAGCTGTTCAAATACAGCCTCTATTATCATGTCCTTATCGGCTAAATCTTCTAGATTTGTTGACGTGGAGTAATTTTTTAAAATAGCATCCGCTTTTTCTTGGGTTAACCTACCTTTCTCTACATCTCGTCTGTATATCTTATTTACATTTTCTATTCCTCTTTCGATACTCTCCGCATCTCTTTCAATCATGGTTACGGGAATACCAGAATTTAAGGCCGCTATGGTAATTCCAGACCCCATAGTTCCACCTCCAATAACTCCTAACTTCTCCAAAACTCTAGGCTTTGCGCCCCTTGCTAATTCTGGAATTTTATTACTTTTTCTTTCGGCAAAAAATGCATGAATTAGGCATTTACTTTGTTCACTAGACATAAGTTCTTGAAAGCTTTTTTGCTCGAAAAGCATCCCTTCTTTAAAATCAAGTTTTATAGCTTGTTCAACACAATCAATAATTTTTTGAGGAGCCTCAAGTCTAGGGTTGATTTTTTTCCAATGAGCCCTTTGCTCTTCAATAACTTTCAATCCTTCCTCTTTATTTTCTATTGCTCCTTTTGACGTGCTCAGCCTTTTGAGTTCTCTTCCTTCAGTAAGTATTTTTTTTGCAAAGCTAATCCCACCCTCTTTTATATCAGCGACAATTTCATCAATGGCGCCCATTTCTAAAGCTTTTTTTGCAATAATCTGCTTACCGCTAGTCATAACATCGATCGCGTGTTTGACCCCCACGAGTCTTGGCATTCTTTGTGTTCCAGCTGACCCAGGTAATAAACCTAAATGTACTTCCGGAAGACCAATAGATGCTGTCGGCGTGGCAATTCTAAAATGTGTTGATAGGGCAATCTCGAATGCCCCACCCAGCGCTGCGCCATGGATCGCGGCTATAATTGGCTTTTCGCTGGATTCTATTAAATCACAAATATCTGGCAGATGTGGAGATTCTAAGGGTTTACCAAACTCATTTATATCAGCGCCTGCAGAAAATACACGCCCTTGGCCATGGATTATAATGGCTTTAACCGAGTTGTCTTGCATAGCGTTTTCTAGACAAGTTTTTAAATTATCTCGTAAAGATTGGCAGAGAGAGTTCATGGGAGGATAGTTCAGATCAATAAAGGCAATATCACCTTCAATATTTAGATTTGCAGTGTTTTCCATAATATCCCCCGAAGAAATAAAAATACGTATATATTATTTAAGCAGAAAAAGAGAATTTTCTATTGAAATGATACAACCGAGTGTGTTCTAGTCAAGACATAGGATACAAAAAGTATAACTAAAAATAGGGAGAAAAATATGCGAGCTGTAGTTTGTTCTAAGTTTGGGTTGCCTGAAGATCTCGAAGTAAAAGAAGTAGATGAGCCTGTTACTGGCAAAAATCAAGTCAAACTAAAAGTTGAAGCTTGCGGGGTAAATTTTCCTGATACACTTATTATAAATAATAAATACCAATTTAAACCCGAATTACCCTTTTGGCCTGGTGGAGAGGTTGCTGGGATTGTTGAAGAAGTTGGAGAGGGAGTATCCGATTTTTCTGTAGGCGATAAAGTGATGACAACAACTATATATGGGGGTTTCGCAGAGAAACTTGTTGTAGGGACAGATATGCTCATGAGGAGACCAGAGAAAATGAGCGCGGTAGTGGCCTCAGGTATTCAGATAACATATGGAACTTCTATGCATGCATTAAAGCAACGAGCGGATTTAAAATCAGGGGAAACTCTTCTTGTTCTTGGAGCTGCTGGTGGAGTAGGTATGTCTGCAGTAGAAATAGGGAAGGCTATGGGGGCAACGGTAATAGGAGCTGCCAGCTCAGATGAAAAGCTTGAAGTTGTTAAAAAAGCGGGAGCAGATCATCTCATAAATTACAGCTCTGGAGATTTGCGTGAGCAATTAAAGGAGATCACAGGAAGCAAAGAAGCTGTAGACGTTTTATATGATCCAGTTGGAGCTGACCTTTTTGAACCTGCTTTGAGATCAATGAAATGGAAAGGGCGTGCTCTTGTAATAGGTTTTGCAGGAGGTGATGACAAAATTCCAAAAATACCAATGAATTTACCGTTGTTAAAAGGTTGCTCTATCGTAGGTGTTTTCTGGGGATCTTTTAGGGTAAGAGAGTCTAGTGTCGAGTTTGAGAACTTTAATCAATTATTTGATTGGTTTAATAATGGGAACATTGATCCCTTGGTTTCGGATATCTTTCCATTAGAGGAGGCAGCTATGGCTTTGAGAAAATTAATGAACCGTCAGGCGGTAGGAAAGATAGTATTGACCACAGAATAGAACGGCTTTAGGCAATTATCTAAAGACCCATCTGCTTGACAGCAAGGTCACGCATGATCTCCTCAGATCCCCCACCAATTGCCATTACTTTAACTTCTCTGTAGATACGTTCAACGGGATTACCTCTCAGATACCCTGCTCCTCCTAAAATTTGCATAGCCTCGCTGGAGCAGTATTCCAATTCCTTAGTAGCAAAAACTTTCGCCTTTGAAATCTCTGCAACGGGCACTTCTCCATTATTCATATTCCAACAAATGTTATTCACAAGAGCTTCAAGTGCATCTATCTTAGACGACATATTTGCTATTTTATGCCGAATTACTTGATGTCGTATCATTGGTTTACCAAATGTCTCACGGGATTTTGCCCAGTTAATACTTTCTTCCAGACAGACTTTCATCATACCAAGAACACCCGCACACATACACATTCGCTCAATGTTAAAATTTTCCATAATTTGGATAAACCCCTTATCTTCTTCTCCCATCATATTTTCTGCTGGGACACGAACATTGTCAAAATATAATGTTGCTTGATCTGAGCACCACCATCCCATTTTTTTATCTAGAGGAACTCTTGAGAAACCTTCACGATCAGCTTCCACAAAAAAAAGAGATATTCCTTTTAATCCTTCTCCACCAGTACGAGCACCGACTACAAAATAATCTGAAGTCATTGCTCCCGTAATAAATGTTTTACTTCCGTTTATTACAAAGTGGTTTCCGTCTCTTTTTGCTGTCGTTTTCATGTTAGCAACATCCGATCCTCCTCCCGGTTCAGTGATCCCTAAGCTAGATCCTTTTTTTCCAGAAACAATATCCTTTAGGACTCTTTCTTTGATCTCTGTTGAACAAAGCCTTTGAATAGGTTCAAGAGAAATCATTCTTCCTCCCATGGCTGCTCCTACACCCCCAGCTCCACACTTAGCAAACTCCTCATTATAAATAGCT
>CEVZ01008688.1_pt1 | contig 12751 bp, 5 predicted proteins | sample 361371 | NCBI WGS metagenome assembly CEVZ01 (sample SAMEA2620217, study PRJEB7988) | marine metagenome | isolation source: saline water (ENVO:00002010), including
CGCAGATGTCATTCGCCTGCGTAACCAGCTATACAGCTTACTGGGTACTCATTCAAACAATGAGCAACTTGTTGAACAAAGCGTTAAAATAGCGAAACAGTACCTTGCAGATACTAGCAGTGTTCCTTCCGGTATTGCCGGTACAGCAATTGAAATTGCTACGCGAAATAGTGAACAAGGCGAGCAGGGTACATGGTTTAATACAATTGTAGAGGCATTTAAAAAAGCACAGTTGCCAAATGTGAAAAGCACGCTGGTGTATTCGATGTACTTTGAAGACAAAGCGACCGTCTTTAAAATGTTAGATTTAGCGCTTACCGATGATATTACGCCTGCAAATACCATGTATATGGTGGTGAGAGTAGCACGTAACTTAGACGATCATACGCTATTGTATGAGTGGCTTAGTAAGAATAAAGACGCGCTACTAGCAAAAATGCCTGATTACCATGTAAGCAGAATGCCGGAATTTGTTTCAACAACCTGTTCGGCTGAAAACTTAGAAATGGCCAATGCGTTCTACGCGCCAATTAGCGAGACCTATCAAGGAATGGCACGCGGTGTCGAAATTATGCAGGACGAGTCTCAACAGTGTATGCGGCTGAAATCTGCATTTCAGGCAGACTTTAACGCCTTCTTAAACGAGCAGTTATAGGCAACAACGAAAAGGCGTTTACCCAGTGCTTTTTGTCTTAAAGTTATGATTGAAAGAGCGTCCACTAGGCGCTCTTTTTTTGTGCATAAAACTGTAACATGCACCACGGCGAGTCACTAAAATATTTCAAAGCTGAAACATTTACGCATTGTGACAAATCAACTTTCCCTGTACCAAAGTTCAGCAGAGTTAATCAATAAGTAAGTTTATTTTAAACGTCTAAGTTTCTGATTTTTAACGTTTGTGACGTTTATATTATTATTTTTATTAAGTGCTTGCTGTATATACGTATGTATAAGAATTTATACCTTCCTTATACAAAAAAGCGGAAAGCAAAATGATTCATGAGGGTAACACACAAAAGTATAAGCTGAGGAAATCAGCTAAAGTAGTCAACGCGTTGTTGGCGGGTGCATTGTCGTTAGGCGTTGTTTCTATTAATGCCTCTGCAGATACAGTATGGCAAGAAGACTTCGAAGCAAATGAACTGCAAGGCAAGGGCGCAACTGGCTCAGACCCTGCGGGAGCAATTGTTGACCTTGAAGGTGTTGATCGTTGGTCCGTAGACGTGTCAGCGAGTGAGCTAAGTGCCACTTCAGACTGGTTCCGTGTTGAAAGCGGCGCAATGCAAGCACGTGATACTGACGGTGAAGTAGTCTGGTTGAGCGAGTCTATCGATATATCTGGTGCCGGTGATATCACCATAAATGCCGTGCTTTCTCAAAGTGGAAATTTTGAGTCGACAGACTACATCGATGTATTTTACTCATTAGATGGTGGCGCATTCGAGCTTATTACGCTTTCAGAAGGGGCAACGAATACGGTACAGGAAGACTTTGGTTCTGCAACACTGACCGAAACGATAGGTAGCGGAAGCACTTTAGAACTGAAAGTAGCCATGGCTAACAACTCGGGTACCGAATATCTCAATTTAGACAGTATTTCAGTAAGTGGAAATGGAACTACCGATGGTGGGGATACTGGCGGTAACCCTGACGACGGTGGTGAATCTTCAAATGAACTTCTTTTCTTAAGTGGTACTTGTTTTAACTGCCCTGATTTGGAAGCAGTTAACCTAGCCAGCGACTTTGTTGCATCTGACTATTACGCAGCTCTCGACACAGCTATTGCAAACGGTGAAAGTGCGCAAACGTTAAAAGACACGGCGCATAACATCATTGAAAATGGTCATCGTACGCTTTCTTACTCTGAAGTGTGGACAGCACTCACTTACACTGATGAAGATCCTGCTAACACCGATAACGTTATCTTGTTCTACAAAGGCATATCACAAGGCAAGTTTACCAATGGTAGCGGTAGTCAAAGCACCAACCCAGACAATTGGAATCGCGAACATGTTTGGGCTAAGAGCCATGGTTTTCCTAGCTCAAGCCTAACGGCATACAGCGATATTCTGCACCTGCGTCCTACCGATATTTCTGTAAATAGCTCGCGCGGCAACTTAGATTTTGATTTTAGTGATAGCGTGCTTTCTGAAGCTCCGTTAAACCGAGTTGATGGTGACTCTTTTGAGCCTCGTGACGCAGTAAAAGGTGATGTAGCACGCTCAATGCTATACATGGACGTGCGTTACGATGGCAATACAGCTGGTGATACCGAAGACGACTTAGTGTTAGTAAATCGCCTTACCTCTACTAGCGAAGCCGCGTTTGGTAAGCTTTGCGTATTGCTTCAATGGCATGAAAGTGATCCAGTGGATGATTTCGAACGTCGTCGTAACGAGCGCGTTTATGAATTCCAAGGAAACCGAAATCCGTTTATTGACAAACCTGAACTTGCTTCACTTATCTTCAACGAGAGTTGTGATGGTACAGGTGGTGATACTGGCGGTGACACGGGTGGCGATACTGGCGGTGACACGGGTGGTGATACCGGCGGCGACACAGGTGGTGATACCGGCGGTGACACAACACCTTCTACCAGCAGTATTTACATTTCAGAATACATCGAAGGTGGCGGTTTCAATAAAGGTATAGAGCTTTTCAATAGCTCGACACAACCGGTAAGTCTAGCGGGTTATGAGTTAGTTTTACTCTCCAATGGTGAGACCGCAGATGCTGACCGTAAAGTGTTAGCACTTGAAGGCACAATACCAGCAGGTGGCGTAGCAACATTCGCTCACGGAAGTGCAGATGCACTGTTAACTGCCGGCTCAACGATTAGCAGCTTCGTGATTAATTTCAATGGCGATGACTACATTGAGCTCGTCGCTAACGGTCAGGTTGTTGATGCTCTAGGTACGTACGGCGTTAAAACTAACTGGGGTAAAGACGTTACTTTGGTACGCAAGAGTTCAGTAACGGCAGGCAACCCTAACCGCAACCCAGCGTTTACCCTTGAAGAATGGGATAGCCTACCAAAAGATACGCTTAACAATTTTGGTTCGCACAATGGATCTGTTAGCGAGCCTACGGATCCAACTGACCCGACCGACCCAACTGATCCTACAGACCCAACTGACCCAGTTGGTGAAGTAGTCTTAATTAGCGCTATCCAAGGCGAAGGCGATACCTCGCCACTTACAGGCAATGACGTTGTTGTTGAGGCAGTAGTGACTAAAGTTGTGCCGGAAATGAACGGATTCTTTATTCAAGAAGAAGCCGCCGACTCTGATGGCAATGCTGCGACGTCTGAAGGTGTATTTGCCTACTCGACAACCTTCACTGAATACCCATCTGTTGGTGATGCTGTGCGTGTTAGCGGTGCAGTGGCTGAATACAATGGCATTACAGAAATTGTACTAAGCGCCAATGCTGAAACGCTAGGTGCAGGTGGTGATATACTAACGACAAGCATTGAAATGCCATTTGACGAGAGCGTTAACCTAGAGTCACTTGAAGGTATGCAGGTTCAATTCCAGCAAACTTTGAACGTGACAGACGTTTACAATCTTGGTCGATATGGGCAATTCAACGTGTCATCAGGCCGCCTGATGATCCCTACAAACCAGTATGCCGCGGGTTCAAGTGAAGCCATTGCCTTGGCTGAAGCGAATGCACGCAACACATTGTTGGTTGATGATGGATCAAGCGCGCAAAATGCTGACGATATTCCTTTCCCAGTTGGAGGTTTATCTCACGCGAATCCTCTGCGTTTAGGCGACAGTGTAGAAGGCCTGGAAGGTGTAATGCACTACGCATTTGGTGCTTATAACTTAATTCCAGTTGGCGCTCTTCAAACTGTACGCACAAACCCAAGGACAGATGTGCCCCAGTTAGACGTACAAGGCGATGTCAAAGTGGCTAGCTTTAACGTGCTTAACTACTTTAATGGTCCGAACTTCCCTACCTCTCGTGGTGCAGACTCAGAAGATGAATTTGCCCGCCAGCAAGCGAAGACAGTAGCAGCCATCGTTGCGATGGACGCAGATGTACTTGGCTTAGTAGAAATCGAAAACGATGGATACGGGAGTGATTCTGCCATTGCTTCTCTTGTAAATAGCGTAAATGCTGAACTTGGTAGTGACGTGTATAGCTATGTAGCACTTGAATCATTACTTGGTGGTGATGAAATTGCGGTAGGTATTATTTATAAGCCTGCAACGGTTACACCACAAGGCGCAGCGGTTACTTCCTCTGAAGCTCCTTTTGACTACGGTAACCGCCAGCCGCTGTTACAAACCTTTAGCGTAAATAGTAACAGCGAAGCGTTTACGCTCGCGGTAAATCATTTCAAATCAAAAGGAAGCTGTGGCAGTGCAACAGGTAATGATGCTGATTTGGGTGATGGACAAGGCTGCTGGAACGAGCTACGTACCCAAGCTGCGTTAGGGCTGACAGCGCTTGTGCAAAACAGTGAAGGTTTGTCTGACCGAGTTATCGTAATGGGTGACCTAAATGCTTATGCGAAAGAAGATCCAATTCTTGCTCTCGAAGACGCCGGTTACAGCAACTTGGTGAACCTCTTCCACGGCGAAAGTGCTTATTCTTATAGCTTCGGCGGCGAAATGGGTTACTTAGACCACGCGCTATCAAGCTCAACTTTGACTGAGTATGTGGCAGACGCAACGGTTTGGCATATCAATGCCGATGAGCCTCGTGTCTTCGACTACAACGTTGAATATAAGTCAGAAACACAGCTTTCTAGCTATTACGGGGCTGATGCTTATCGTTCGTCAGATCACGATCCAGTAATTGTTGTGCTGGATTTCCCTGAAACGAGTGAGCCGGACCCAGTAATTGGTGATTTTGATGGCGATAGTGACATAGACAACACCGATATTGTGGCGTTCTACACCTTGCTTCTGCAACGTCAAGCGACGGTTGAAGAGCACGACTTTAACAATGACGGCAGATTAAATATCTACGATTTATACGCGTTAATGTCTATGTGTACACGTACCGCATGTGCAGTCCAGTAGTTGGAAAGAAAATGAAAAAAATTATTTTAATGGTATTGGCAATTGCTACTTTTAATGCAAATGCCGCAATAATTGAAATCTCTACGGATAAATCAATTTATCAAGTAGGAGAAACTATCACGGCGACGGTAAGCTTTTCTAATGAAGGTGCTTTTTTAGGTATCGTACCGTTTCCTCAACCGTTTGATGTATATAACACGACAATTGGTTTTAACGATTCGCTCTTGAGTTTTATTGGCGCTTCTACGTTAAATCCTTTTGGCTCAGTTAGCAGCTTGGGGAACCCAGTGTTAGAGATGTTTCTACCTCCTTTTCTACCGGGGGGAATTTTAGAGATAGGTTCACTAGCTTACTTGGAACAAATTGATTTGTTCTATCAACTGCAGACACCAGTGATTGGTTTATACACCGTGCAATTTATCGCACAGTCTGTTGGTGACATTACAATTGATGGGTTGTCAGGTTCTTACATTTTTCAAGGCACTCAAGGGGGGCAGCTGACGCCTATACAAGTAAGTAGCGCAAGTTTCAGTATTGCAGAAGTACCTGCACCAGGTACCTTCGCGCTATCGCTTCTGGCTTTAGGTGGTATGTTTTTCGCCCGCAAACGTGTGAAGTCATAAACCTTAATGGCTAAAAGTTTAAGCCCAGCCGCGTGCTGGGCTTTTTTATTTCTATTGCTATTTACATACGGCTTTAAATAAACCACCCTGAATAAAAATACAATAAGTGCGCACCATGTTAGAAACCATTTCTTTTTCTCAACGCCAACGACTGGCGTATATCGATTTCTGCCTTTTGTTTAAAGGGGCTATTCATCGCCAAGACTTAATAAATCGCTTTGAAGTGGGACTATCGGCTGGTTCTCGTGACTTTACACTATACAAAGAGCTCGCCCCTGATAACTTAGTCTACGATCCAAGGGAAAAACGTTACTTTCAAACAGAAAGCTTTATTCCGGTTTTTGAACACGATGCAAAGCGAACCCTTGTGAAGCTTGCCAACGACATATCAGATGGATTTGATGCGATCGGTGACATACATTTCCCTGTTGAAAGTGCATCTTCACTTAATATTCCTGATATTTTTGTGGTGGCGAAAGTGGTACAAGCCATCGTGAACAAAAAGGCGATGAGCGTAATCTATACGTCGCTTTCAAGCGGCAGTGGTGCAAGAGAGTTAGTGCCTCATAGTATTGTTGATAATGGTCAACGCTGGCATGTTCGCGCATTCGACAGAAAATCACAAAGTTTCAGAGATTTTGTGCTAACTCGAATTAGTAAGGTAACGGTTAAAGCAGAACCTGAAACCCATGAATGCATAGATTGTGATGAAGAGTGGGGAAGACTTATCTCACTTGAAATTGTGCCGCATCCTAAGAATATTAAGTATGCTACCGCAATAGAGCTTGATTACGCCATGGAAGAAGGCGTGCTTACATTGGAAGTGCGGGCTGCCATGGCGGGATATCTGCTTAGACGTTGGAATGTTGATTGTACAAAACATGCAAGCTTACGTACCGGAGAGTATCAACTTTGGCTTAGGAATCAGCAGAGCCTTGCGAATACCGACAATTTAGCCATCGCGCCAGGGTACGTTGCAGAGCAAGAACCCTATACCGTATAAAATGTGGAAGTGGCCTGCCAAACAGCTCCTTGTTGAGTGTTAGTACATGCAGCTAACCGATATATTTCTTGATACAAACCAGTAGCGTGTCTTTGTCTAAAGGCTTGGCTAAAAAGTCAGTCATGCCGGCAGCCAAGCACTCTTCTTTGTCTTCTGCGAAAGCGTTTGCAGTGAGCGCAACAATTGGTGTATCAACCTCCAGTGCTTTGCGTAATATTGTTGATGCCTCAATTCCTCCCATGACGGGCATATTGCAGTCCATCAAAATAAGGTCGAATTGATGTCGCTTGCCCACGTCCACGGCATCTTTTCCGTTCTTAACATGCAGGAACTTATAGCCTTCTGACTGCAATATAGTCTTCACGATTTCGGCATTGATTTCGTTGTCTTCAGCTAGCAGTATGCGTTTCTTCTTATTGCCTTCTTTAACATCATTATGAGATACGGGTTTTGTCTCAATTAACCTTCCTAAATCATGCTCAAGTTCTCGACGATTAATGGGCTTAGCATGCGTACGCCAGATAAGTTCAGAAACATCATTTTCATCTTCTAGTCGTTCCAGTTCAGCAGAGATAAGAATGATTTTAGGAAATATATCTGGGTTCATCGCCTTCAACTGTTCTAGCAAATCGACCCCACTCATCTCTGGCATAGACAAATCAAGAATAATAACGTCGAAAGCCAGTGGGCTGTCTGATAGGTAGGCTTTTGCACTATCATAACTTTGGGGCACAATCGACATGGAGGTAACGACATGCTCAAAATATTCGCGGCTGGTTTGTAAGTCATCAACTATCGCACAGCGCAAATTAGCACTGGGTTCAACGTTAATGTCAGGCAGCTGAGATTCTTCCGCTGCCATGGTAAAACTGAAGGTGCTTCCTTGGCCTACAAATGAAGTTACATTGATGTCGCCGAGCATGAGTTTCGCCAACTGCTTCGCAATACTTAACCCTAGCCCTGTGCCCCCGTACTCACGGGTGGTGGATTGGTCGGCTTGCTCAAATTTCTTAAAGATATTATCAAGCTTAGATGACTCGATACCAATGCCGGTATCAATAACATCGAAGCTTAAATAATTGCCGTTTGGGCGTTTGGTATAGGTGACCTTTAACGTGACAGAACCTTGTTCAGTAAACTTAATTGCATTACTTAACAAGTTGTGCAGAATTTGCGAAATACGAGTGATATCGCCTTTAATGACGTGAGGTAAGTCAGGGTCTTTTAAGTAATGAAATTCAAGGCCTTTTCTTTGGCAGTAAACCCGCTGTAACGACACCACATCGTCCAAGACTTGTAATAGGTCGACTGGCGCCTGTTCAATTTTGATTTTGCCTGCTTCAATTTTTGATATATCGAGAATATCGTTGATTAACACAAGGAGTTGCCTACCAGCAGTTTTGGCTTTTTTAAGGTAAATGTTGCTTTTGTCAGGGTTGTCTATGGCCAACTCGATCATGCCAAACAGGCCGTTCATTGGTGTGCGAAGTTCGTGACTCATGCTTGAAAGAAACTCTGATTTTGCTTTGCTTGCTCTACGAGCCTCATCAGCCGAACTTTCCGCTTGCTCTTTCAAGCTCGTTAGTTTGGCAAATGACCGTTTAACGGTGCGCTCCATAGGGGAAAAGATGAATGCTGCCTCGATACATAATAGAGCGAGTGTGGCTAGCCATAAGTAAACTTCAATCGAAAGAACCACATCTACTCTAGCAGTGGCGTCTTGCTCGAACCGCGCGACGACATAATCAAGCTGTTGTAATAGCGATGTCAGCGCTTGAATATCTAAAAGCGTAGTGGGCTGACACTGTGCTGCATCTAAAATTTGATCGGCGCTTTTTATGTATCGGTTTACTTTGTTGTCGAGCTGGCCTTCGTTAAAGTAAGTATTAGAGATAGAGGCGGGAAGGTTATCGAGTGACACAAGCTGTTGATGATTTTGTTTGAAACGTGATAACGATTGCGCCAAATACCTTTGCTCTTCACTGTCTTCGCAAATGTTTGGTGTAGAGGTGAGCAACGCAATACGCTGTGAAAGCATGCGTTGCTGACCCGCGATATTGATAATTTCAGCATCTTTCTTCTGATCACTGATTAATTCGTACAGAACAATAAAAGAAAGAGTGACGAGTGTAGCGGTTAGCAATAACGCAACGATATAACGAACACGTATAGACATAAGGGTAGTAGTGGCACAGTGATAACTAAAAGATAATAGATACCAAGTGGTTACGCAATGTGCCGAGCAAATTACTTACGCTTATGTTGCTCTATTTAATATCGTTCGGGATGTTATTAGGCACCCAGCCTCGCAATACCGCCTCTTTAGTGTAAAAAGCCGCGTTTTTATCATTCAGAAAATGAGAGTTTATTGCTGGTGAGGAGACTGCTTTAGGTGCACCTTCTCCATGAGATTGGTACTCGGAAAATCTTGCTTCTGTGTGGGGATTAAATGGTCTCTTTGTACCTGATGGCGTAGTTCCACCCATAGTAGTCCAGCGCTTTTGGAGGATATGACCTGCCATATAGGTGTTGATAAACGTGGTTTTACCTACAGCGTAAGGGTTTGCATATCGGCCATCTGAAAAGGTGGTTGTAGGATGCCAAGGCCTTCCCAGTGCCACGCTTTCATCTGGAACGCCTTGTTCTCTTTCAAGCCTACAGTTATTGAACGTTAACCCATAAGGACGCTGTAAATGAGTGCTTGGGGCGGTAATGTAGCCTGTTAGTCCTTCGCTATCACCGCCAGAGTAACGTGTACGGGAAACAATAGAAACGCTTTCAAAAAACGCGGTGCCCTCACCAAAAATAAAGTCAATATGTCCTGCTATTGTTCCGCCTTCAATCAGAGCGCGGTCACCTTTTAAATAGAGGGTATCTTGGTAACCCCAGAGTGCGACATTTTTAAGGTAAGTGCGATCTGAGTTCACATCGGTTTTAAGCGCTACTGCCTGCGTACCTGATAATCGAGTAGGATCGTCTTTTGCTTTGACCTCGTTACCGGGATAATCAAAATCATTGGTGATAGTGATATTTTCCAGAGTGATATTATCACCTAAAATCTCCACAGTGGCAGTGCGACGAGTTCCCCATTTTTCTTGAGAATTCTCTGCGACTTGTTGACCTGCATACCGATTGAAAACGATAGTCGTTGTTTCTTGCGACTGGCCCACAAAGTGAACATTATCAACGTTTATGACGACACGCTCTCGATAAATGCCTTCGTTAATAAAGACGGTCCATACTTTATCTTTTTGTGGCTTGTGAGACGCGATATAAGTAACAGCTTGGGACACAGAGTTAAAATGAGGTAAAGCGTCCTTAGTTACGTCACTGTCATCGTCACTGTCATGTGATTTAGCTACCACTACATCCGTCGATGCTGGCATTGCCGCGCTTAATCCACTGAAAAGTATACCTGCCAGCAACACAAAGGCTAAACTAAGACTGACACGTGCTTTATTAAATTCCATAGTATTTATTCTTCTACAGCCCGTGCTTGTTAAATGGTTGGCTATTAATAAACACATTGTTTATTGAAAGATGCGCTACGTTTTCGATAACGGCATCTTTAAGCGCACGTTTTATCGTTATGTTATTCAACGTCAACCCAGAAATAGGCGTATGGTCATACCCGCGAAGCACAAAGGCCCGGTTAGCTGACGCAACGTTCAAGTTCTCTATAGTGATATCTTCCAGTAGTGGAGGGAAGTTACCGGCATCACCTTCTTCGTAGAAGAAATTCACGACAACAGCGTCTTTCACCGTCCCAATATCGATATTGCGATAGTTTAGATTTTTTAGGTGACCACCCCGAATACTGTTGGTTTTAATTCTAATGCCGCGGTCTAAATCAGGGCTACTCATGGTGCAATGCTGAGCATAGAGATTCTCTACACCGCCGGATATTTCACTGCCGATTACAACACCGCCATGGCCAGCCTTCATCTCGCAATGTTCTATGACGATATTACTGCAGGGAACGTTGACCCTTCTGCCGTCTGCATTGCGTCCAGATTTAATGGCAATGCAATCGTCCCCTGTATCAAATGTACAGTTAGAGATAAGAACGTTCGTGCAGCTTTCAGGGTCGCACCCGTCCGAATTTGGGCCGAAACTTTTACAGTACACGTCGTTAACGGTGACGTTCTTGCAAAGCACAGGGTTAACTAACCAAAATGGAGAGCGCAGGATGGTAATACCCTCGATAAGTACATTTTCACAGCGGTAAGGTTGTATAAACGGAGGGCGCAGGTAATTATTTTCAAAAACCCGGTCACTAACGGGTGTCCCGTTTTCTACCATTTCTTGCAGCGTGTCTCTGGTATATTTTTGGTTCTCAACCGGATCGTCACCCCATGTTGAAGCCTTCCACTTACCTTTCCATGGCCACCAGTTGTCTTTCGCCGCGCTACCGTCAAGCGTACCTTTGCCGGTGATTGCGATATTACTTTGCTCAAAAGCATAAATAAGAGGGGAGTAACCCATTAACTCCATACCTTCCCAGCGAGTAAAAACATATGGTTTGTAATCATCAGGATTGGTAGAAAATCGAATTGTTGCGCCTGCCTCAATATGCAAGTTTATATTCGACTGTAAGTGAATTGGGCCGCTGCATAGCCAGTCGCCTTTTGGCACAACCACTTTGCCACCACCTTGGCGTGCGACTTGGTCGATAGCTGCATGTAACGCTTGCTTAAAGTCACTGCCATTTTCATTTAAAAAGTCGGTAACATTAGCTTCGCGCTTTGCAAAGGTGGGGCGCTTTATCATCCCTTTAATAAGGTTTGCTTCAGCGTCCCACTGGCGTTGAGTCCTTCCCGTTTCGGTCACATTTGCACATCCAGACAGGAATGTAGGAACACCTACAGCCATCCCAGAAGCTGCAACAGTGGTGGCGAGACCAGACTTTAAGAAGTGACGTCTGGCATTCGGTGAGTTAGGTCGGACCATCATATACCCCTTTATTTACAATTTAGCGCTTTTTACTTATTCAAATAATGTGCAGCCAGAATGAATGGGCCTACACCTTTCGCGTCGTTTGCTCTGATTGGCTCACTCATGTAGTAGTCGAATGAACCATCTCTATATGGATTTCCACCAAGACCAGCAACGGCGCAAACTTGCTCAAGGCTGATAACGTTAGTATCTGGATTAACCGAAATCATTTGATCAAGGAGTCCAGCAAACCCTTTTTCTGCGTGAGCTTTGTATTCCTCAGGAAGAAACTTAAGGCTTGCACCTTTAGCCATAGCGTAGGTCAACATTGCTGTACCTGATGCTTCAAGGTAGTTTCCTTCACGGCTTCCCAAGTCAGTAACCTGATACCAGGTGCCTGAATTATGTTGATAGGTAAGCGTAGCGTCGATAAACGCTTTAAAGCGCCCTTGTAGCCACGGTGTTTTTGGGTGTTCGGCAGGAACAACTTCTAGCACATCCACCATTGCCATAGCATACCAACCTAGCGAACGTGACCAGTGATGTTGAGAAAGACCTGTTTCTTTATCAGCCCACTTTTGCTTTTTAGATGCGTCCCAGCCATGTAAGGGGAGGCCTGTTTTTTCGTCGTAAAGGTGCTCTTCAATGAGTTCAAATTGCAAAAATACATCGTCTAGCTCTTTCATATCGCCGTACTTAACAATGTATTCAGCGTAGAAGGGAGCCCCCATGTATAGACCATCAAGCCACATTTGGTCTGGATAGCGTTTCTTATGCCAAAAGCCACCTTGCTCGGTACGTGGGTGAGTAGTAAGCTGCGTTCTAAGTAGGTCAGCGGCTTTTTTGTACTTAGGGTTGCCGGTTTCTTCATAGAGGAAAAACAGCACTTTACCAGGGTTAACCATATCAATATTAAACTTATTGATATCATAGGTTTTGATACTTCCGTCTTGTTGAACCAACATGTCGTAGTAACCTTTTACATAAGACAGGAGGCGGGGATCTTTAGTATCTTGATAGACTTCTGTTATGGCAAGGAGGTTGAGACCGTGAACGTAATCCCATTGTGGCTTCTCATCCCAATCGATTTGCCAAGCTTCTGGGAAACGCACCATCTCAGACTCTATCATTCTCATAGACCATGATTGTGTGTT
>CEVZ01167956.1_pt1 | contig 12742 bp, 6 predicted proteins | sample 361371 | NCBI WGS metagenome assembly CEVZ01 (sample SAMEA2620217, study PRJEB7988) | marine metagenome | isolation source: saline water (ENVO:00002010), including
TCAAATGACATTCTTGGAAGAGTTATAGCAACTGCTTTTGTTAAATTAGCTTGTTCTCTAATTTTTGAAAAGAATTTTTGCTGTGGTCCATAAGCAAGACCAACTTTAGTTTCATCCAAAGTACTGTCATCAATACCTTCATGTTTAATAAAAATATTATTAAACAGTGTACCAAAACCAATAATAGTTTTACGAATAATTTCGTGGTAATAATAAGTGCCTAACATCAATAATCTCCAAATGGGTTGCCTTCTGTAAAGTCAAGTAAGTTATCTGCTTCAGTTTCTATTTCAGAGTTTGCATCGTATGGATCATCAAAACTATCTGTATTGTAAGATTCTACAATATATCTAGCAGATGATATTCCCCCAACAACAACTTCTCCTGGATAGAATGCTCCACTATTTAATGAAACTCTAAGTTCAATTGGTGGGAAGGAAGGACTTAAATCAACTCTTCTATTGAAATCTTTAACCCTTGCAGTAACACCAGAAGTCTCACCTGTAACAATTTCATTATATATGAATGTACCTATTCCTGTTGTTGTCAAACCTGAAATTGTTACAGGAGATACGTTACCTGCATATCCAGATCCAGCATTCTTATATCTAACAGTAACAATTTTTCCTGCAGATATAACTGGTCTCAATTCTGCAGTAGATCCTGTAGTAATACCAGTAGTTACAATAGTTGGCATCTCATTATACCCTCTACCACTTTCAGATAAAGTAACAGAACTAATACCTGCATTAACTATTCCAAATGTAACTGCAGCACCTGCACCGCCACCACCATTGATAATAATAAGTGGTGGTGCATCTGGATTATATCCAGATCCTGGATTAGTTAATAATATCTCTTTAAGAGATTTAATACCCCCAATTGATGTTGTTATTGCTACTGCACTAGCTCTAGCTCCTGATACTGGAAAATTTGGAGGTGGAGATATTTCAACAGTTGGTGCAGAAACATATCCAGAACCATCATTTATTAGATCTATAAATCCAATCATTCCAGTTGTTCCTACTGTTGCTTGACCAATAGCAGTAATTGCAGCTCCAACTAAATTTAATTGAGTTATATATCCTTCATCCTCTACAGTATTATCAACTTCCTCAATAGTAGTGTCAATAAGTTCATTTTCATATTCATAAAGTTCACAATTTAATTCATAAACATAATTTTTACCTAATTGATAAAATGGTTTTTCGGATTCAACTTTTTTAATTTCAAATAATCTTTCTCCAAGTGGAAAATATATTAAATCACCCTCTTTTGGTCTAGTTATTAAATCTTCAAATGTATATTCTGTAATAGAACCTTCTTTAATACCAGAACTTATACCTTCCAAAAATGGTGCAATAAACTCTTCATATCTTTCACGAGAAATTGTAAGACTAACCTCATTTGTTAATCTTAAACCAAATTTACTTAAAACATCACTATTTGGATTATATCCTTCATAATTATTTAAATATGCCTCAATTAAAAAGGAATCATCAAATTTAGATGATTGAACTTCTTTAATAATATTATCAGTTTTAAATATTTTTCTAGGTAGATAATATACTTCTACCCCATATATTGTTAATTGTTCATTAATTAGATCTTGCAATAAAAATTGCTCACCCTTAGATCCCTGTAAAAAATAAGAATTTAATGCCATATTTTATCAACCTATAAGATCCAAAGGTGGCAATTCGTATTCTAAAGACATTCTTTGTCTTATATCTTCCAAATCTTTTTCAGCATCTTCATAATATTGTCTACCATTTAATTCTATACCACCTGGAAGTTTTGTTCCTGTAAATTTCATCATATTTAAACCCCATTGTCTTTTAATTAATGCAGTTAAATATTTTTTAAGAAAAATATCATTATAAACTTGAGTAAATGATTCTGGATCTAATGCCCTATAACAATCAAGAACAAGAAAATTACCTTCACTTTCAGATTCCCAATCAATATCTAGATATAATCTATCTTGTCTTTTATTAAATCTTATCTGTTTATCAGTTGTAAGTAGAAAATCAATATCCTCCAAATATGTTTTAGTCATAGAATATTGCATTAATTCAACTGAATTAAAATAATATAAATCATTTAAAAATAATTGATACTTAATACTAAACATTCCAGCAGAAATAGAGCTAGTATCAAATTTAAATATCTTTTCTACACCAATTACAGAGTCTGGAACTTGTAAAAAATTAGAAGTTTCATACCAATTACTTGTTGTAGTTCCATATCCACTTATATTTGTAGATGTAGCAGAAGTGGTTACAATACCAACTGTATTATCACTATCGGTTTTATTATTTGCTTTTCCTCTATCAATGTCTTCTTGAGTTAATTTATATTTAAGATACATTCTTTCAACACCATCAAAATGACGTTCATTGAATAATTGAATAGCATCATCCACCAAATCATCTATTTGATCATCATCAACATTAACTTCTAATACTGGTGCTCCTAATTGCCTTAAACAATAATCAACCAATCCTTGTCTAGTATTTGGTTTTGCCATTAATACGATCCTCCATCAATTGCTCCAGATAATTCGGTAGCAGTAATAATTCCAGTTATCACCGCACCATATTGATTAACTTCAAGTTTTTTACCAGCACCACTACCACCTCTCCAATACAAATCAACTCCACCATCCATATCAAAAACTGCACTATTTGCACCACCAGTACTCTCAATAGTAACATCATTATTGGATTGAATTCTTAAATCGCCTACACCAACTTCTGATATAAAACTATTATTACTATTATGATATATTTGTAGGTCGTCTGAATTTCCCAAACTCAATTTAGCATTATCATTAAATCTAAAAAGATTTGATGCTTTAATCCAACTAGCATTATATGTTGCACCAGTAATTGAAAAATCACCATTTACAGTTAATCCAGTTAAAGTTCCAAGTGATGTAATACTAGTTTGAGCTGGAGTAAGAAGTGTTGCATTCAGTCCACCAGATATTGTACCAACACCAGAAATTGCTAATCCACCAGTAGCAGAAAAACCACCTGCAGAACTAATAGTTATTCCAGTACCAACATTTATAATATCATTAGTACCGTCAAATGTTATACTAGATGATCCAATAGTCATCATACCAGAAACATTAACGTTCCCACTAATGTCTAAATTAGCAATAGTACCAACACCACTTACATTAAGATTTCTACCAGTAATTTCATCATATACAACATCATCTTTAACATATAAATCTCCACCAACATAAAAATCTCCACCAGTTGTTACAATACCTGCAAGTGTAGTAACACCAGTTACATTAAGATTTTCTTGTAATATTAAACTTTTTAATATATTTACTTCGCCATTAATATCAAGTAAGGCACCATTAAAAGTTGATATTCCCGCAAAAACAGATCTACCACCAACATTTAAACCTTTAGCAACACCAAGACCACCAGCAGTTACTACTGAACCTGTTGTATTACTAATAGAATCTGTTGCATTACTAAAAGTAGTAACTCCAGCTACAATAAAATTTGTAGAAGGAAATTGATCCGACATTACAAAAGATTCTGATGATGAGTTCCATACTAGAACCATCCCATTTTCAGTTTTACGTGATGAATTAACATCACTCAAGTTAACTAATCTTGTTGGAGGTGCTGATGCATTAGATAATACCCTAATTACATTTTGTGACCCAATTCTGTCGTTTATATTTGGCATTACCTTGTTACTCCACCTCGTACTAGTGCTGAACCTTCAATAGCTTTATATTCACCACCTTCTGCAGTAGTTAGTTTTACATCATACACATATCTTCCTGGTTTTATATTAACTGTTGTTGAAGCAGTTAAAGATATGGATATAATTCCTTGTTCTGGAGAAGTGACAGTAGTTGCAAAAGAAACTGGATTAGCACTAGTAGAGTGCTTTCTAAGCATTCCTGATGTAGATGCTCCAGTAAGATTTAAAAATGCATTAGAACGAGTATCCTCTAGCTGAAAGGACGTATCAAAATCAAATCCTTGCTCAATTACTATATTGGATACATATACTGCCATTATTACTCAATATATTTTTAAATATTTATAATCTTTTATTTAACACCTCATATAAAAGAGATTTTATCTCATCTATATCAGACCGTAATCTTTTCAATTCTTCTTTTTCATGCTTTTTCTTATTCCTCATATTAATATATGAAGAATAAGAACGATCATCGCAATTTACAATTGCTCCAGATTTTTCATCTCTATAAAGATTTTTATGACCTTCAACAGATAACATTATGCTAAAGCAATTGCTCTCAGATCTTTAAATTTAGGTGGAAATGCCTCATTATCTCCACTCATAACTATCTTGATTTGGAATCCAGTAAATTCATCCTCATCATTAATAGTAAATTCATAATCTTTAAATTGATTTAGCAAACTTGCAGGAACAAAAACATCAGGTCTTCCATCATTTAAATTAGAATCAATAACTTCACCTTTCTCGTTAATATTATTATATCCAGGGAATAGGTTATATGATTCTGTAACTTCACTTGAATCTGGTTTTAGTAATCTATATAAAACTCTAAAGTCTGCAGATACATGTCTATATGCACCAACTATAAGTTTTAATGAAGTTGCTGGTTGTTTCAAATTAACCACTTGAGAGATATAACATGATGCATGTGGATCGCCAGTTAATGCATTTGATCTAGAATCAGTAGTATAATCTGATATTGGATCATTTAACCTATTTCTCCATAACCTAAATGCTGCATTATCAAGATCTAATACTGGGGATAAAACAGGATTAGTGGTTGAAAAATTAACATTTAAAGTAACTGATTTATTTCTAGGTAAACTAGTTAATTTAGTAGTTTCATTAACCCTTGAACATAATATGCGAGGAGAAGATAATCTATTAATTTGATTAAAATTAACAGACTCAAATCCTTGATCAATATATGAAACTTCTGTTCCACCAGCACTAGTTCCAGATACAGACCTTAACTGTGCAGTTAAAGTTGTTTCTGTTCCAGGAACCAAAACATTAAAAGAAGGAATAAATGTATTATATTGATGATTTTGGGTAGACAATATATAGTCTCCACCACCAAAACTATTTTCTGCAAAACTTAGTTGCTCTTTACCACCATTTCTATCTGGAAGATTGGTTCTTCCAGTTCTTGATGCAGTAATATAATAACTATCTATTGTCTTAAGATCATTCAATGCATTAGGTAAAGTAATCATATCATGAGTAGTATTGATACCTGTTAATGAGATATTATTAAACTGATATGCAGAAATACTATCTCCATTAAAATGAGCATCTTGAACTGAATCACCAAAAGCTCTTTGGGATATACTAAGAGTTCCAGATCCAATACCATCATAGAATATTATTTCATTACCAACTTTTGCATAACCTCTAGATGTTGTAATACCTTCAAAATTTGCAAATGTCGCAGTACTAGCAACAGAAATTGTAGTACCAGTTAAACTAAGATCTGCAGTTAAAGTTGTCGGAATTGTGTCAGGTTCAATATTACTTAAAATAACTTTATTATTATCTGAAGTTAATCCATGATTATATTGATCAACTTTAATAACATTACCTTCATAAAGACTACCATTAACAGTAGAACTTGTTATGACAGTTGTTGCTGCCCCTGTTGAAGTTGTTCCATCATCTTTGGTATATACCAAATAATTATTAGTGGTTAATTTTTCACCTTTAACATTTGATAAGTATAATGTATCTACACCCCAAACATCATCTATTGTTATTTCAGCACCAGTTCCTTTTTTATTAGGTGCTGTTAAAGATGAGGTAGTAATTCCCAAGACATCTCCAACTACATACCCAGAACCAGTATTTGCTATAGCAACATTAGTAACCTTACCATTTGATACTGTTACATTTCCAGTAGCACCTGAACCATTACCTGTTATTGTAAATAATGGGACTCCATTATGAGTAGATCCACCATAACCAGAACCACCATTAGTAGTTCCTATACCAGCATTTGCAGCCGATAGTTTATTAATTGGACCACCAATTTGCTCAATAAGACCTGTTGCATCTACAGAAACTGCAGGAGCTCCTGATGCAGACGCAGACACTTCTCTTCCAGGAGTTAAAACATTCAATAAACTTGCCTTATCATTAAGAGTAATACCAACTTTTAATTTTCTTGAGAATGTTTCTATAGCATTCGTACCAGTCTTAAAGTTAACATTTTTATACTCTAGAGAAGGATTGTATAATGTTAATGTTCCGTTTCTACCTGATGTTTCAAAATTACATTGATATAATGTAAATTTAAGATCTTCATATTGGCTAGGAGTCCATATAGTCGCATTCTGAGACTTAAATAAACTTCCTCCAATATACTGATCACCAATGATAGATTGACTTGCTGCATCAAGATCTCTAGTCTCGATAGTAGGTTCACCCATTCTAGAACACCAAACTTTATAAGCATTACTAGAACCTGCTCTAAGAACCAAAGCATATTCAGTATTTGGTTCCAAATAAACTGGTGATGGGAATTTAATATTAGTTGCTATAGAGGCATCTAAAGAAGTTTTAATAATAGAAGTTCCAGTAGAATCTAATGCTTGAGGATCTAATTGAACCTGAGCATACCCCTGCAATACTTGATTTGTTGGAGTTCCAAGTTCAACAGTTACTATTTCACAAGTTATTGGTTGGAATTCATCTTTTTCTGCAAAATATACATCTACAGATGATGCAAACATTCCATCAGGACCAGTAGTAAATGACTGAGCTAATGGGTCATCATGTGGAGGTGGTGGGGGTGGAATACGAATCACGACTGGAGTTCTATCAACCATTCTTATAGTACCATTGGTAGTATATTCTGCTTCTCCTTGAGTAACAGTTCCTCCACTATCAACAGCAGATATAGTTTGATTAGTACTAGATGATGTTAATCTAAATGTACAAGTACCATTAGGAAATCTTAATGGTGGTGGTGGATCTGAATTAGGTTCTCTAATAAAGAATGATCCAGATAAAGCACCAAAACTATCAGAAATTAATTGAACTGGATTTCCTGCTTCTACAGTATAATCTAATACTGCTGTTGCCCCACTTGATTCTCCTTTAAATCGCATTCCCGTAGAAACTCTTCCATGATAATCTCCTTGAGCATCTTCACATAATGATGCAATATCTACATTTAATATTGTAGATGATTCAGTATATACTGCTGATATATCCACTGTTGGATCATATGGATTAGCATAGTAAAATGTCTCTGGATTATTATATGCACCTGTTTTATGATTTGGTTGTGCAGCTCTAAATGTAATATTAGGAACAGTAGAACTATTAAGACCATATCCTCTAATAGTTTCATCAATTTCAAATGATCCAGAAACCATTCTTATTTTGATTAATTTTGGAACTATGTCAATACCACTTCTTGAATCAAAAAATGGATAATATCTTATTTTTGGTTTCAAACCAACAGCATGGAATCCAACATTTCTAGATCTTATATGATCATCTGGTCTTGTTCCAATAAGTATATCATCAGGAGGTAATTCTCCATTATAATCACCCCATACAACTCTTGTCTTGCGTATTATAGAAGGAATAGTCCTAGTCCAATTGTCAGATTGTGGAGTTAGTTTAATATCGCAAGTATATCTAACAACTGTAAATGGGTTTACGTTCTCTATATGACTTGCAAAAGCATTCTTAATAAATTCCTCTTCAGTATATTTTAATGTTACTAACTCACCTGTTTTTTGTACATTTGAATCTAGCAAATCTAGATTTTGAGAAAAATCACATGTACCAACATCATATGATTCTGCAACGCCTAATTCTGGTTTAAAAGTAGCTCTATCTATAGGGACAAGCATTTCTTGTCTAGAAGGATCAATATCAATTTTATGATCTGGATTATTAAAATCCATTCTCTCAGCATCTTTAAAATCATCTACAAAGAAACCAGTTTTAAACCTATCAAAACCATCAGCATCTTGAATTTGGAAAGATTTAGTATCCAATTCAAGTAAAGATAGACTTGTTACTGTCTCTAAATTAGTTAATCTATCATCTAATTTTCCAATATCTCTCATTGTATATCTCTTATTATCAATAAGAGATATTTTTGCATCTTTAGCATCATATAGATATGCAGGAAGATGAATTGATGCAATATGCATTGCATCATCAATTAATTCTGGTTCTTTAGGATTTAATGATGAAACTCCCTTTATTAATGAGAATTTTCCACTATTATTTCCATCACTATCCTTTTCTAAATCTAGAATTAATTTGTCAATTCTAGGTAGATAATAACTAAGACCAATTGTTGATGTTTCTTCAGTTGATATGACTAAAGATGGTGTAGTTCCATTTCCACTTATAAAATCTCTACTTGTAAATGCAAATGGAGATTTATCACTAGCACTAAATTCTGGTACTCTAGGTCTAAAATCAAGAGTATCAGATGCTCTTACACCATTTGCTAATATTGGAATATCTTTAGAATATCTATCTTTACTATATGAATTTACAGTAAATACATCTCCAGTATCATCAGTAGGTACTTTATAACAATCATAAACTACTAATATCTTTTTAGTTGGTGCAGGACGATTTCCTATTCTAACTATTCTAGAATAATCACAATATTGCTCTCTATTACCAGTATCTAAAGAATAATTATTTGTAATATTTAAATTATTACCTAAAGATATTGATTGTAATGTAGTAATAATATTAGATTCCTGGAAAGTAACTACTTCATTTGGAGTAAAAATATTACTATTTAAATATACAATTTCTACTTCTGTTGGAGATGGTACATTTACAACTTGAGCAATTGCAGTAGTATCATTTCCTATAATTTTTTCACCAACAACTACATTTGTATCTAATGCTAATCCAGATACAAATCCTAATTTATCTAGAGTTGGATTTGAAGTATTTTTAGACTCAAAAATACCACAGATTTTATATACATCAGGTACATTTAAAGATATTTCTTTATCTTCTACCCTTAAACCATAAAATTTACTTGTTGATAATCCAGTAATAGTAGTTGATATTCCAGAATTTGTTTTATCAACTATAAGTTGATTACTTCTGTTAAATTGTTTTACTTTCTCTTTAATAATTTGTTTTTCAACTGTTACATTAACAGTAACATTATTACTTTGGTTAGTTTTTAATCCTTCAATTTCTATATCAGTAAATCCATTTAAAAATGTAACTTGATCACTGGTTAATGATTCTACAGTTCCATCAGCATAAATTACAGAATACTTTTCAGTATCAAAATCAGAAAATAAACAACTAGTTATACCTGTAATATTTGATACAGATGCTGTTAATTTTCCATTACCATCTGCAGTTTCATCTTTAATTTGAGTAGTAACTGCTAATTCAGAATTTGATAAATCTAAATTTGAAACATTAGGAATATCAATAGGACTATAAAGACCTCCTGTTTGACTATTAAGTATTTCTGGAACTACAAGACTTATACCACTACCTGTAGCTACTCCAACAAAACCAGTACATACTCCTACAACACTACCAATACCAGAAACACTAATTTCACTTAAATCTGCAGAAATTGCAGTAACTCTATTGAAATTTGCGGATGTACTAGATTTAGTAGGTGCTGAAAAATCTCCAGATTGATATTTAACTATTGATCCTACTTTAACTCCAGTAAAAGTATTACCATTAGATTTAATTGTTCCTGCCATGTCGGTTCCATCAGGAGCGACTTCAATACTACCAGTAAATAATGGTACCTCTTTTAATACAGTATCTGCTGTAAAATCCTTTTTAAGTCCAAGAGCAGTACTATCTTGATATACTGATTTTATATCTCTAGCACCATAAACAGTGATACTATCCACAGTTCTAGAATATTCATCAGTTTCATTAATTAATAATTTCTCACCACTAATAAAGTTTCCTGATGTTTGGGAAAGTGTAGCTACTCTACCAGATAATGAAACAACATATCCACTTGCACCACTATTTGCACCTCTAATAAATGTACTAATAGGACATTCAGTAGATGTTAATGCAAGATTTAACTGTAATTTTGTATATGTTTGTATATCAAACAATCTCAAATCCCATTCACTAGAACTATCAACATATGGAGTATTTGTTAATCCAAATGAATATACTCTTGCTTGACCAATCTCAATAGCATTAGTAGGTGGACCATCTAGTACCCCTGTAGCTTTTCTTAGATCATATAATTTAACGATATTATTATTAGAATTAGCAACTTCTATTAAAGGAGTTCCTGAAACATTGTTAACTCTAATTAGAGTTCCCATATCAAATTTAATTTTTGATTTTTCTATTGTTTCAATATCTCTTGATTTTGGTATATCTACAATTGTAGTTCCATCTCTATCAACTCTATATCCTTTAATATATGCTTTACCAGACTCAACTTCAACACAGGCTAAATCATCTGATGGTGTATTTCCTTCAACAGTAATTTGATCTGGTTGGAAAATACCTTCATTTGAAATATTATCATTTAAAGATTCAGAAACATTAACATTAAAATTGCCAATGGAATAATTACCAGATTCTTCAAAAGTTCTTCTAGCAAATTCTTTTGCAATTTCAGCGTAAACACTAGTATCTTGTATTTTTTTAACGTCACCGCTACTTAATTTAACGATTTCAATAAAACTACCATCATTGAAATCATTCAAATCTTTTTTAGCTAATGTAGTAGTAATTTTTAATCTATCTGCTCCTGGTGCAGCATAATTAGAAAATCCCCTAGCATTATCATATAAAGAATTATCTTCTTTTGCGGTGATAATTGATTCTAAGATATTTAAACCAACTCTATATGATGGATTATTTGAATATGGATCTAAAATTAAAGTATCTGCAGAAACATTTACAAAATTACCTCTAATAAAATAAACTCCTTCTGCAATATGTACTGCACTACCAGTAGCCGTTGCGTTTGAAGATATTAAATTAGCTACACTTTCTCCAACATCAATAGTTGTATTTCCGTAAGTTATACTTTGTTGAGCCAATAAAGGTTCTGCATCAGTTAACCTAGAATCTACATTATCATCATTTGCACTAAGATATTTAATGAATAATGTTACATCAGTTATATCATCTGAATCTGAAGGTAATTTATAATCAGTGACTAATACTTCAATACCAGAATTCTGTCCTTTTAATTTTGTTCCTTTTAACTTATCAATATACAATGATACTGGAAGTCCCAGATGTTCAGAATCTAATTTTGCTGAAAAATATTCATTATCATAATCAACATTACCAGGGATAACCATAGATCCCTCTTTAAAGATATGACTTCCAAAAGTGTCAATCTGATTTTGTAATATCGACTGTAAAGTCGTTAATTCTCTTGCTTGAACAGGTCTTCCTGGTCTGAATAAAACCCTATGAAAATTATCATCTTTAGTAAAATCATCATAGTATGGGTTTATATTTAAATTTGTTTTCTGTGGCATTTTTTAGAATTCCAGGATTACTTTAATGTCTTCTTTTTGTCTTTTATCTCTAGTGATCAATGCTCTATTATCCAAATAGATAATATCACCCGACTGATTATTTATCTCAGATGAAGAGATTCCTTTTTCAAATTCAACTCCAAGTTCAATAACCTTATTACCAGTTGGATTGGTAGTAATGCCAGAAAAAGAAGTATCTATAGTATAGAGATTTGTTGTACCAACTAATTTAACTTTATCATCCTCAGTAGATTGGAAGTTGTAAATTTTTCCAGTAGTATCTCCAAGTTCACTAATAGATGCTCTATCAGTTTGATCAGCAGTTGTCTGATTAAAATATAAAGATCTATCTTGATAATATTTCATAACAGCAATCTTATCAGTATCTGAAATAACATCAAATGAAACAACATAAGCTCTTGCTTTACCAATTGTCACACCACCAGATTTAATATCTTGTTCAATTATTGAACCTACTGTAGGAACAGCAGTATATGAATTTAAATATAATGATGATACTGAAGAAAATTGGTTTTGAGTGTATATTGAGGTTGAACCAATTGAAGTTGGATTCTTAACTATTCCAATTTGTGCAAATTTAGAATCTATTGGAAAATCTTTAGTAGAATCATCAAATCTAGCATAAATTAAAACTCTATCTGCACCTAATTCTTTATATAAATCATACCCATGTCCCTTTGAAGGAGGTATAATTGGAATTAACTTTGCCTTTGTTCCAGCAGGTACACCAGATGAAATATTACTTAAATCAACCATACCATAAGTATATCCTTGACCACCAACAGAAACCTGAGTATTTGTTATCTTGGTACCAATAACATCAACAATAACCTTTCCACCACTTCCATCTCCAACAATAGGAAATTCTTGTCCTGTTGAACCACCATATCCATTACCTTGGTCTTCAATATATACTTTTTTAATCTGATTATTATTAATATCAGAATTTCCACTATCTCTAACAGATTCTATTTGAGCTTCTGTAGATGTTGACCAATTATTTGGTAAAGGAATATACTCAGTTGCATCAAATTTTATAATATCGCTTGGAGCAACTGTAAATAAGTACTTCCAAATATATCCATCATCAGTATCTCCTGAAGCAGCAGATGGTTCTACTCCTGTAAATAAAGGTTCATTTTGTGATAAATTTCCTTCAGTATTAATTCCTGAGGAACCATTATCAATACAAATATAAACATTAA
>CEVZ01043251.1_pt1 | contig 12701 bp, 16 predicted proteins | sample 361371 | NCBI WGS metagenome assembly CEVZ01 (sample SAMEA2620217, study PRJEB7988) | marine metagenome | isolation source: saline water (ENVO:00002010), including
AGTATTCCAGTTTTGTCTCCTTTTCTCGAATGAAAACACTCGGTCTCGACGTGATGCGCGGTGCCGACCAAAAACCATTTGGTGGCAAATTTGACTACGATGTCTGGATCACCATAGATTCTGACATCGCCTTTACACCTAAACAGGTACTGGCGCTTATTGAAGACACCAAAGAGTACCCGGTTGTTTCTGGGTTGTATCGAATGGCAGATTTACAACACTATGCATGTGTGCAACGGTGGGACACGGATTATTTCAAAAAGCGTGGAACATTTAAATTCTTGAGACCTGAAGATATTGTTGGTGCCCCAAAGTATAAAAAAGTTTCTTACAATGGGATGGGATTTATGGCAATCAGAGCTGGTGTCATAGAAAAACTCAAGTACCCATATTTTAACTACCCATTACAGGAGATGACTAGGGATGATGGTGTCATATTAAAAGACATGTGTTCTGAAGATGTCGCATTCTGTAAAAATCTCCAAGATGCCGGGTTTGATATCATGGTGAATACTGAACTCATTGTAGGACACGAGAAGATGATGGTGATTTAGGGACCCATAACTTTCTCCGTCAGTGCTGTCAATGTATGACCTGTAGAGTATGGGCAAAGGATGAAATGTTCTGGCTTACTTCAGAACATGTACGTCAGATTGTCGTGGGTCGTGACGTGCATTATGGTTTACCCAAGATAACCCGACAATGATGCAGTATATTTAGATGTTAAGTTAAAAGTCAAAGCTGTGCAGCTGTGCTAGCGTGTCTAGTGCTGTGGTGCAACCCGTGACCAATGTGTCACATCCCCCCCACCTTTTTTGGTAACGCGCATTAAAATTGAGCAACTCTTGTAAAACTATTTTCCACGTCTCCAAAAATTGTTGCAGCCTCTGGACACTTTTCGCACACTTCACCGACGAAACCAGTGTCCACAGGTTCAATTCTCTTCACGAACGGCTCGTACGCGTTATGGCTACAGTGAATCATACTACGATAGACCACAACCTGATATACATAGGTGTACAGGAAAATCTGGTCCAAGTTGTACCGATCCTTTGGGAGTGGAACATTTTTATAAAAGTTTCGCATTAACGTGATACCATCGTTAAATTGCATTGGAGGTGCGTTGACATCCCTGAGACCCGATGGCGTTCCAATATATTTGAGACAATTGTTGCGACACCCCATAGTCCCACCAAGGATGGGAACCTTGTGTCCGGGATGGTCTCTGATGATGTGAAAATCCTTGTCCGAAGCCAACCACTCTTTAATCAGACGCACCTCTCTGACACTTATTCGTGAATCGGCATCTCTGATGAGAACGGTGGTGTTATGTAAAAACAGGTCTTCAAACCTCCAAAACATGTTTGAGGCTTTACAGTCCACACCTTGATGGTAGATGAGATGGACATTCGGGGCATTTTTGAGCCAGTTGACGATGTTGACTGGAACACTGTCGTTGTAATGCACCCTCAAGGTCCACTCTGGAAGAAGGCGACCCACCTGCAACGCATTTTCTATGATGCCATAGGTGTACACTTTATTGGAACCCCAGAGGGAATAGGAGATATACATTACAATTTAATCGCGGTCAATCTTTAATCGGAGTGTCTGCTCCCAATTGCTTATAAAATTGGTCTTGTTTGTCTTGCTTCTCAACTGACTTGATATGCCACAAACTAATAAGTGGATTCGCTTCAAGACTAATTGCCTTTTCAAAACCCTCAACTTTCTCGTGAAGGCTTTTACTCCAACGGATAGATGCCTTATTTCGGAAGATGCGACCTTGATAATCTGGCCAATTAATAAAGCCAGCCTCGTTAATTTTGAAATTGCATTTTTGAAGCCATTCACCAGTTGCACCTGGACAGATGTTCATTCGTGGAATGTAAATACAATCACAACCTGTTTCCATTATTGGGGTTCGCATATTTTGAATTAGTGGTTCTTGTGGAATTTCATCCGCATCAATCATGAAAATAAAATCACCCTTGCATTGTTCAATGTGGTAATTGCGGTGAGCTGCGAAATCACCATCGTGTTCACGCTCGCATGTGGATACGTCGGGTAAATCAAAGTGTGAGAGCACGTCTCGGACCCCCTGAGTAACTTTTCCAGAATCAATCAAAACATTAATATCATCAGTGCTTTCTTTTACTTTGACAAGAAAAGACAAAAGAGAATAAAGTTCTTTGTCTTCGTTACAGACCTCAACGGCATATGTAAAAGTAGTTGGTGTCTCCATTTAATAAATAAAGGAGTCAAACCTTTATTTATTAAATAAAAATGAAACTCATCTATGACAGAGAAGTTGGATGGGGAAACACTCTCATCCAGGTGTCGGATTTCCTGTTCACGGCGCTCACACAACGGAAGGTGCCACACCTACCCGAACCCATCGAATGCATTCAACGCATCGACGTGTCCACCGACCCCGAAGAGGAGACCTACAAGGGGAACATATACATCAACAACGCCACCTTCCAACACGTCCATCCACTCATGTGTGATTTCGTAGTACCAACGCCAAAGGTGCGTGAACTCGTGGAGAAGAACGCCCATGGCTGTACCACTGGTCTCCACATCCGCCGCGGAAACTATGGACCCGACTCTAAAGCTTTGGACGATGGGACACCCCATCAAGAGGCTGCGTGGTTTTGTGATGACACGACGCTTCAGAAGTTTATTAAAATCATCGAAGATGCGAGTGAACCTGTGTTTGTCGCGACGGACAGCATGGACCTGCGCCGTCATCTTTTGGAAAAGTACCCTGACAAGGTACGAATGAGTGACATAAAGGGGGTCGTGCACAGTAGAAGGTGCGATGACGTGGACAATACGGAAATGTATTTGGATTGGTTTTTGTTATCACAATGCAAAAAAGTCTACATCACCGCGGGTGACCAAAACATGAAAGGTTTTTCCACGTTCGGGTACACAGCGGCTGTTTACGGTCACGCGCAGGTAGATTTCGTTTCCAGCTAAATATTCTTGACATATCTAGCAAATTGTGTGGGTGACATAAGTTTGTATAAAGTCCCATTCCTTTTTCTCTTAATTGGTCTATTACTATCACTATTACTATTTGAAATAGAATTATTTCTTGATTGTAATTTAACCTTAAACTTTTGTTTGCCATCATGAAATGGAGTTTCAGATAATACTTGAATTTTCTTTTTTAGTCTTTCTTCATTTCTATTGGTATGGGAAATAATTAAATCACGCACCATGAATTTTAAAGGTTTCGCATAACGCATTCTCTCAGCTAATTCGTAGTTTGTTGATTTCATTTCCTTAAAAATTTTATTTAAAGTCTTATACACATGCCCATAATATTGTATAATCGTGGGATTTTCAATTGATAAAATAGTATCAATTTTTAAATTATCACCTAACAATTTTATAGTTTCATGTAAATTTTCATATAAATTTTGTGTAGGTCTATTATTATGATAAGTACGTAAAATTTTTTGAATTTTTTCCATGTCACCTTGTAATATTTTTTTCATAATTTCAAATTTTAATGATAAAAGAACTTTTCGTTTTTTAAAATCATACATTTTATTACTTGGAGAATTTTTCAAATGTTTAATAAATTTATTTTCTAATTTATTTAAATCATTCTGATTAAAATGTCTAGAATAATCATTATGACTTGTTATTTTTTTATTCAAAAGTTTATTTACATATTTCATTGTATTGGAATAATGAATAATTTTTTTAGAAATATTAGGTTCTAATTTTTTTAAAGCATTTTCCTTTGTCTTTCTCAATTTAATATAGTATTCTTCCCTGGTTAATCTCTTAACGGATTTAGGTAATGTTATATTATTATTATTACTGCTCATTATACCTCCTGACCGACCAACACTATTGTTAGTGTTACTGTTGCTCATTACTATTTGTAAGAAATTAAAAATATAATACCCCTATTTATTTAATAAAGATGTATGGAAAGATATTTGGTCGTTTTTTCTTAAAACCACATCTTTTACTGGAAGATGATGACACACCAGATACATGGACTATATCTGAACTCGTGGAAACCTACCCCGCCTGGCCTCAATGGATTGGGTCTTTACCACCTGTGAAAAATAAACAGCTGTACACCATGTTTGAAACATCTGATGTCCACCCTGACATTATAGAAAATATGAAACTCTTCGACAAGGTTATCGTACCCCTTGGATACCTCAGAGATATTCTCGTGAAACATGGGGTGAACGCAGTCTCTGCAGATTATTACAACTCACCCCTTGTTCTGGCCAAACCCGTTGTTTTGAAAAAGAAACCAGACCCAAACAAAATTATTTTTCTCTACGTGGGAACAAATGATGTGAGAAAAAACACTAAAAATTTAGTCAAAGTTTTTGAAACAGTCCTTTGTGGGACTGAACATACACTTATCATGAAAACAAACAACCGTGAAGGCCTTCCAGACTGTCCAAATATAAGGTACATCACAGATAAAATAAGTCAAGACCAGTTGGCAGGTCTCTACAATATGTGTGATTACGTCGTCTCTTTCACCCGTGGTGAAGGTGTCGGTCTTCCCATGTTAGAGGCGCAGTATTTTGGGAAACCAGTGATTGCCCATGACCAAGGTGTATTTAAACACATCAAGGACCCAACTTGGATTACGTTACCATCTAAGGAAGTTCCAATTAATTACAATACCGTACCTCAATTTTTACAAAAAGTTTTTTATGGAACATGGTGGGAAATTGATTACGACAAGGCCAAACATATAATTTTACAACATATCTCTAATTAGTTCTTTAATATCATATTTCTGTCTCCATCCAATGGACCTTATTTTAGATGCGTCACCAACAACTGCGTCTACTTCACACGGTCTGTAAAACTTTGGTGACACTTTGACGACAACATTGCCATCAACAATACCAATTTCTTCTTCAGCTGCACCACGCCATGTGATAGTTCTCCCCAACTCTTTGAGACACATCTCCACAAATTGTCTCACGGAGTAGGTTTTACCAGTGGCGACCACATATTCATCGGCCTCGTCCTGTTGCAACATGAGCCACATCGCCTCGACGTAGTCCTTGGCGTGCCCCCAATCTCTCTGTGCATCGAGGTTTCCGAGCTCTATGAATTCCTGGTCTCCGCGTAATACAGCCTTGAGCCCTTCGGTAATTTTCTTAGTGACGAAATCTGCGCCGCGGTGAGGGCTTTCGTGATTGAAGAGAATGCCCGAACATGCAAACAATCCGTAAGATTCGCGATAATTCTTAATGAGCCAGTGAGCAGCCAGCTTTGAGACGCCATAGACTGACCTTGGATAAAATGGGGTCGTCTCTCGTTGAGGTGTTTCCTGCACTTTACCAAACATTTCAGATGTCGATGCCTGGTAAATGCGATATTTTTCAGAACACTTTGACTGTCGGACACTTTCTAAAATGTTCAGAACACCCAGAGTATTTGTTTCAAATGTGTGTTTCGGACAATTGAAAGATGCATGGACATGACTTTGTGCGGCGAGGTTGTACACTTCCACTCGTTCATACCCTTCACAATCATGTATCATCTTGTGAATGATTGGTTGGTCCAACACATCTCCTTGATACACTTGTACGTTTTTCATGACCCACGGACGTCGCACGAGACATTTGACGTCGTACCCCTTCTCCAATAAAAGTTCACACAGGTAGTATCCATCCTGTCCTGCGGCACCTGTGACGATGGCAGCTTTCATGACATAAAATGGGGTTATATCTTTAATCAGTAAACTTAAAGGATATTTATTTATCACAAATATCTTTAATTACCTCCTTCCATTGCTGATACACGTACTCTCGTCGCACTTTATTGTGTGCCTCCATCTTTTTAGATATATCCTTAAAATCTAAAGTTTGAATTATATTATTAAGCTCTTGTTCACTGTCAAAATATGTAATGTGTGGTAAGTTGTAATAGTCAGCTCTGTCAATCCACCAGTCCATGTCCGCGCACACCTGCAGGTTGGGGTGAAGTGTCCCATACACAGACTTGAGAGTTTTCAACTCTTTTAAAAATCTCTTTGTTGGAAAAAGGAGGGGGACATTTGCGGAGTACTGCTCAAATATGGACATAGTAGATATCTCATATGGTACGTGCATGATAGCCTTGTGACTGTAGAGACACTCCCACGTGTAACCAGATTTATACATGTCATGGCGTACCACCTCACGTGTTCCTGTGTAGCGAGCACCCGTGTACAAACAGAGTGAGGGGATATATCTTGATTCAATACCTGCCCCCAATTTTAAATATTCCTGGTCCGCTCTATTATTTGAAATGAAGTGGACATTTTTCATATTTTTTAATTTTGAGTTTAACCAATCCCATGCAACCATGTCCCCTTTCCATGAAAATGGTTGTTCGTAGCGACAGCTGTTCACAACAATGATAGGTTTGTTAAACTTTTCATACAACAACGCAAACACTGGTGTGTGTGTCACTAAAAAACCATCGTATTGAGACAACTCATCTTTGTAGTGGGCAAAGAACTGGTCAATCATCTCCTCATCAATATTTTTCCACGTGTGCTGGTTCACCACCTTGACGTCAGCCGTTGGTTTACCGAAAACCCAGTTGTGACCAGAAATTGACCAATTTGTAATGTCAACCTCATCCTTGAGTATGTCCACGACATCGGCAACAACTGAGAGTGCAAGTCTATATTGAACAGACGAATCATATTAAAAAGTAAGCTTATCTATTTCTTTAAAATGGACCTCATCAGAGAACGCTTAGCCTTTGGTGAACAAAAGTATGGTCATGGGGTACGAGTCAGAGATGACACAACAACATGGGGTACCCCAGTGAACTCATGGCTTTATATGGCCCTTGAAGAGTTCCTAGATGGCATCATCTACGTCGTCGCCGATTACATCAGAACAAGGGAAGTGGCATATGCCGAACCCGACGACAACAAACGCATCATCCAACTTTTAGAAAACCCCGATATGATACAGAGTGACAAACACCGAGAGATTGTCCACGCGTTATTCACATTAATTAAAATGTCTTTGTAATTATAAGATGAAGGTTGTCAAACCTCCACCAGCTGTACAGAAGGTTAAAACATGGCAGTTTGCTGCAAAGTTTCTGTGGAAAAATTCAACAACAGCAAACAAAGCTGTCGTTGGAAAATGGACAAAAGAGCAATTGCTCGAACTTGGTCCGACCTTTGTAAAACTGGGACAAATCGTGTCGACGAGAGGCGACCTTTATCCAATGGAGTTTTGTACAGAACTAGAGAGCCTCCAAGATGACGTCCCTCCCGTGGAATACGATGTTATTAAAAAATATGTCAATCAGAAACATTTCAGCTACTTTGAAGAACAACCTTTCAAGTCTGCTTCCATTGGGCAGGTGCACAGGGCCCAGTTGGTGACAGGGGAAGAAGTTGTCGTAAAAGTGAAAAGGCCCGACATCCATACTATCATGAAGAGTGATACAGATAATATTAAACAAATCGTCGCCTTTTTGGAACGCATCGGTATAGACACTGGCACTGGCTCAGGCTATGTCCTCGATGAAAGTATTCGCAACCTTCTCGGTGAGACTGACTACCGACAAGAGGTACAAAATGCTATCGTGTTTAGACATAATTTCAAGAAAACCTCGTGGATACGCGTTCCGCGAGTATACGAAAACCTCTCTTCCCCGAATGTCATCGTGATGGAATACGTCCCTTCGGAAAAACTCACAGACATCCAAACCCCCGGGGTCAATAGGAAAAAAATATGTGGTGCACTCATCAACAGCTATGTGAAACAAACGATGGACCATGGTTTTTTCCACGCCGACCCCCACCCCGGTAATATTGGATTCTTGTCCAAAGGTCAACTGGTGTTTTATGATTTTGGTCTCGTCATCCCCATCAGTGAAGAGCTAAAGAATGGATTCATGGAGTTACTCGTCCACATCATCAACAAAGATGTGAAAAAAATCGTAGAAGTCCTTGTGGCTTTGAAAATTATCATTCCATCAACAGACTTGGGAGATATTGAAGTTTTTTTTGAAACAATATTGGATTACTTGGGAACCCTTGACGCGAAGAATTTTACCGAGGAGCTAATGAATGACGAAATCATCGCCAACTTGGCCAAGGAGAAACCATTCATTCTCCCATCGTCATTCATCTATCTCGCGAAAAGTTTTTCATTAATTGAGGGGATGTGTTTAAAGTTGGACCCTGAGTTTAATTATTACACATATCTGGAACCTATTGTCGCGGACCAGGTGAAACAAGCGATTGATATACAAAGCATGCTCACCACGACTGCGGAGATGCCAAACCGGGTGAAGAACATAAGCACAGCCGTTCTCAATTTGGAAAAATCAAGAAATGCTATGAAACGTTCCCTGGACAAAACCCAGCGGGAGGTGCGCTTCGCTCTTTACAGCACATTGAGTGCCATATTGGCGGTGGAACAGGATGACAGAATCTTGACGAGTTTATTTACAGTGATGGCGGCATGGTTTGCCTTTACTTCTCGTAAAAATCGATAGACGTTTCCTTGGTATTCTTCTTGCTCCCCTGTTGCGGGTTTTCAAAAAACTCCCGATGTTCGCGAAGCAATTCTTTGGAACGTCTCTGTTCATCTTTCGCAATGTCTTTAATCTTATCAGCCATACGGTTGAGATCTTCGCGACGTTCCTTGGCCAAACGTTTGCGGAACTTTCGGAGTCTTTTCGGTTCACCGCAGGTGACCGTCATCGCAGCGCGCGTAATGGAGAACATTGTTTGTTATGTTAATATAAGGAAGATATTCTTTATTTGAGTAGATCTAGATGGAGATGGAGACTGGAGAAGATTTTATGGAAAAATGTGATGTGTGTATTTATGAATGGCGGTATATAGAAAATTACCCAAGTTGTATGAAACACATGAAAAAACTCATAGTAGTTGGAAACATACGTCCCGACCTTGACCTCATCAAAAACAGTCGTACCTTTTTCACAAAAATGGATTGGATACACTATTTTGTCGCTGTCATCCTTCCCCTGATTGACCACCCCTTTGAACTCGTGACACACAACTCCGACTATTGTAGTGGTGGGGTGCAACGCATTCTTGACCACCCACACCTGGTCCAGTGGAGAGGGTGCAACATGCTCCCACATCCAAAGACATTGGGCATCCCCCTGGGTTTGGAAAATGTTGACTTGTGGAAAAGAACAGATAAAGAACACATTCAACAGTGTGCGACCACACCTAAAACAAAACTACTTTATTTCAATTTTAACAAAACGAGTAACCCAAAAGTCCGTGACGTGTGTGAAAAGAATCTCATCGCCCAAGGGTACCCTAAAAATGAATCACGTCCATGGAAAAAATATATAGAAGAGTTGGCTCAGTACAAATATTGTGCGAGCCCAGAAGGGAATGGTGTGGATTGTCACAGGACATGGGAATGTCTCGCTCTCGGGGTTACACCTATCGTCATCAAAAATCCGGTGGTGTACACCTGGTTTAAAGACCTTCCCATCCTCTGGGTTGACAGTTTTGAAAATTTAAATCTCAGAATGTAATATATATTATATCCTAACGATGAGTACGGCTGATAATAAAGCCTTCAAACTTTTCAATCAAATTAAAAAAGGCCAGGTCAATACCGAACAAGGATATGCGCCCATCCTCGCCGTGATATTGCCCATGGCCCTCATGTATTTCATCGCGGTGAAAACTGGCTTAAATGTCATTGATGACTGTGAAGCCGACATCAATGAATCCATAAAGAAATACTTGAACTACTCGTTGATTATCGCCGCAACGATTCCAGGGACCCTTTTGTTTAGCAAAATAGTTGAAAAAGATGTCGCTGGCTACATGACGTTGTACGGTGTCGCCGCCATCGTCGCCACGGGTATCCTCGTCGACGTCATGAACAACAAGTGCCCGAACGCCGATGAAACCCAGAAAAACTACAACAACATTTACCTCGCCATTTTCTCCATGCTGTTTTGTATCGGAACTTTAATGCTCGTCTTTGTTAAATGAGCGTGGAAGAATCCATTTACGTCCTCCTGATGCTCGGGGCCTACGTGATGCGCAGGGCCGGAACATTGTCATGGGGGGAGAAAGTACAACTCCTTCAAATCATCGGACACATGGCTAGTCATCCTGATGCTTCGTATCATCTTGGTCCCTTAAAAGAACTTGGTTCAGGGCGTACAATTGAAAGATTAGACCAATTCCGGTATATATTGCCGAATAGTTCGCACCTTTTCTCGTCTGATAAAAAATCCATAAAATGTTTGCCAAAATCCCAATCATCAGGTACTTCACCGACAGGCTGTTAATGTCACCCAGACGATCTACCATCTGATACAAGCCCAGGCCAACGGCGGTGCCTGCGATAAAGTTGTCGACATTCATGCTTATATATTATCTCTACATAAAATATACAAACATGGACGCGATTCTCGCCAAATTCTCTGGAAAGGTTGATGCCAAGAAGGTCATCGCCACTGTTGAAGATATTGAACGTGTGTACATCGCCGATGGCATCACGAAGGAAGACATCCCGCCGATCGTCGCGAAGCTCATGATGCTCGCCGCTGGTATGAAGAAGTTGCCCGGCCCGGAAAAGAAAAAGATGGTTATCGGAATCTTGAATTACCTTATTGAACAAATTGATACGGGTGTTGAAGATTCTGAGTTCGAGACGGTGTTGAAGGCTGTCGTCCCGTCCATCGTTGATGGGTTTGCTGGGGTCATGAAGGTAAAGAAATGTCTCTCGTGTTTTAAATAAAGATGATGCTACACTACTATACTAAGATGGGATTTCCTTCCCTTGAAACTATTGTCAAATATGGAATATATACCGCACATCAGCTTCAAAAATATAAACAAGGCTTAGTACCCCCCAAACAAGTTAACATTCTCAATGAATGTGACGCGTGTGACTTTGTCTACGAAGGTCACTCCTGTGACAACTGCTTGGGTTTAATTCGTAATCCTAAAGCTGACTCTAACGAGTTGTGAGTTCTCTGTAGAGGTTTTTCTCGCTTGAGTTTCAAATCACTACTCTTTATGTCTTGCACCGTCTCTGGCGTGTTTGACACAAAGGGTATCAACACATCACGCATCGGTTTTTCATCCAATTTTTTTGGAACACCTTCGTCTCGCAACGTTTCTTTTCGAAAATCATCAATCGTCATCGTTCCACCAAAAACCTCGAGCTTGTACCGGTTTGGTGCTATTTTCACTGGACCCACAATCCCATACATTTGCTTCCGCATACACACAATGTTCCCACAGATGCGTCCACCAAAGTTGACCCCGTACTTGTCAATCGCAAACGCCTTCATACAACTCCATGAACAAAACAACCCTTGGGTATAAAACTTTTTTCGCAACTCGTCATATTTTTTCGGCATTTTCAAGGGTTCACCTTCAAACGCGTGACAACACCACCAGCACCAGGGGTTCATTTAAACATAAAAAAAAATATATCCTTTAATTATATATGGCTGAAAAGGATGACCTATTACCGGTAGTTTTGCTCCTGTTTTTGTTCATTATCGCAGGTATAATAATAGCTCTGATAGTGAAGGGTCGTGACAAGTCGGATAAAAAGTTCACCGACCCCGAAGACTATATTAAAAATGTAAATAGTAATGCCAATGCAAATAATGTAAACAATTTCAACCTCGATGAAATGCAACAATACATGCGAGAAGCATATGCAGCCACGTGTTTGATACCTCCAGAAGAGGATGGTACCTGTCGTGCAGGAAGCTCCAAAAATGATGAGACAGGGTGCTGTGAACTCAATGACGCACAGGGGATGTCGGAGTTTGAAAAGGGTTTGAAAATGACGGAAACGATTGTCGCGAGCATTTTTATTTCATACATGATTGAAAAGTTTGTATCCGTGGCAAACAAAATGACAGGTCTCGCAGCTCGTCGTGTTTTCCCAAAGGCGGCAAAAAGTGCTGGCCGCGTTGCCGCGAAATCGACTGCTCGCATCGCCATGAGAAATGCACTGAAGATGGGTGCTAAAGTTGCCGCCAAACCAGTCGCGTGGGTCGGCGGTCCACTCTCATTCATGTGGCTGGCGTTTGAAGCCTGGAGCCTCTACCTCGATATTAAAGACCCCCGTGGCTACACAAAATTGTACCAACCGGCCGACATCGTCACCAAGATGAGAAATAACATCGACGTCGTCATGGAAAAGAAAATGAATGAAGTCGAGGATAGTGAACTTCGTCTCGACTATCCCCAGTGTTTCCCTTTGAGCCAGGCGTTTCCTGAATATGATGACGAGTTCCAGACAAAATACTTTTCCCACTTTTTACCCACTGCACTTGAATCTATGACTCAAGAACAACAGGGAATAATTACCAATTACTTTCTTCAACTATTGCTAGGAGACCGCGAATCCACTGAAGAAGAAGATAACGAAGCTTCAAAGGTGATTGAAGACGTGTTCGAAACAGTCACGAGTGCAAATTACATGGAAAGAGATGAATTCATCCACGAGTTTTACAAAAATCGTGTGGGTTCAGGTGTCATCATGCACAGTAAAGAAATGTCCTCACCTCGACGTGTTGGTGTCACACTCTCACAACGCGGCGCAGAATGGTACAATAGCGAACAGAAATATGACCACCTGCGATATTCAAATTTACAAGATGAAAATAATTGTGCATCGAAATCGACAAGCGATTTATGTCAACCCACTGAA
>CEVZ01103320.1_pt1 | contig 12697 bp, 12 predicted proteins | sample 361371 | NCBI WGS metagenome assembly CEVZ01 (sample SAMEA2620217, study PRJEB7988) | marine metagenome | isolation source: saline water (ENVO:00002010), including
ATTGATGCTATTTATGAAGGATCCAGAAACTTTTCTGTGGACAGTTGCTATCAAATGACTTTTGAAGACCCTGAAAACAAAGCGTTCTGGTCTGTCACAGTGTATGACAAAAAAGGTTTTATGTTTAACGACCTGGCAAACTTTAGTTCTCATACGGCTCAAATGAATGAAGATGGGACATATACCATAAGTTTTGGCTGTGGTGAGGATGCTCCCAACAATTTGGAGATAGTTAATCCATCAGGTGTTTTTAACATTGTAGTTCGTCACTTCCAACCTTCTGAAAAAGTACATAAAGAGGATTATCGAATTGTACCTCTGATGAAAGTAGTATCCAATGAATAAAATATTAATTAGGTTTCTTTATTATTTGTTTCTTCTATTAGTCGGATTTTTTATTTATTATTTTTTAAGAAAGTTTTATTAGGCTTTTTGTTATATTGTCATTTATTAACTATAAATCAATAAACATGAAAAAATTAATTTTATCTATATTTTTATTCAGTACAATTACTCTAAATGCACAGTATTGTATATTTTTTGATTTTGAGGCTAAGGAACCAGAAATGGTTGTCTCATCATTAAAAGGTATGATGGAAACTGGTTGGGGAAAAAATATTCAAGGAACAAAGTCTCTTTTTGCTTATCAATTTAACGGAACAAACAAAGCTACTCACTCTGTTCAGTTTTGTTTTCCTGATGAAAAAGCTTTTTCTAATTTTTATAATTCTTGGGCAATGTCAATAGACGCTCAGTTATTTGGAGAAAAGCTTGGAAACTTCACTGAGGATGTTTCACAAACATTAAATACTCCTGTTTGGTATAAAAATGATTGGGCAAATGATAATGCGTTTATGTTATATCAAATGGAGGTTAGTGATCCCGCTGCTTATTTAAAAGAGTTTAAAAAGTTTACTCAAAAAATTTCAAAGAAATTAGGTTTTGAGAATAACTCTTACGGTTTAGGCTATCCAATAATTGGAAAAACTGCTGATTTTACTCATTTTGTTTGGGTAGGGTCTCCAGATGTTGAGTCTGCATTAACAAGAACAAAGCAAATGTTTGCAGATCCTTTATTTGCTGAATTTTCAAAAAATGTTTCAGGGATTAGAAAAGTTGTAAATACAGTACTTTCTGTTCGCTTGATGGATTTTTAGAATTTTAAAAATAAATAATAACCCTCCATTTGGAGGGTTTTTTTATAAGTAAAAAAAGGATTTTTGTATTTTGTAAATCATATAAATTGTTTCAAATTTCTGAAACTATCAATAATTAAGTTTTATGGAAAATCATAAAGATTTTGAAAAGTATATTGAGTTTCATAGAAAAAATGGTGGAACAGGAAAAATGTTTAAATTTAAATTTCTTGAATATAAAGAAGGCTTTTTAAAATTAGAAGCACAATTTCCAAAAGAGACATTAAACCCTGGGGGGAGTGTTCAAGGAGGACAGATGAACTCCTTATTAGATGATGTAACTAGCTTAATTTTAATTTACGAATCAAAAGGATCTATATATCCAAGTTCAATAAATCTTCATAGTCATCATCATAGACCTTTGTTTGGAGGGAAAGTAATTGCAACCGCGGAAATAATTAAAAGAGGTAAAAATATTACCACAATTAAAGGAGAATTGTATGATTTAAATGGAAAATTAGCAACAACACTTATGCATACAGTATTTTTAATTAAAAGCGATTTCGATTTAAAATAATTATTAAATTTATTATTCAAATGACAAGAAACTTTACTTTTTTATTATTTCTTTTTTTACTATTTAGTTGTAGCTCTAGTGAGTCTTCAGATAATTCAGATGATATAAACGAAATCAATTCTGAAAATATCACCGAAAATACTTCCAGCTCGGATAATTCAAGTTCATCAAATACTGCTACTACATCTAATAATTCAACATCTTCAGATGATACTAATGAAAACTATCCAAATTTTATTGATGCAATGAAATTGAGAATTTTTGCTAAAGAAGGGGTTTCAACTGAATTTCTTCAAAATGTTGGAAAAACATATGAAGCAATGTTAGCTGAAGGAGAAAATATTGATGAAAGTATGAGAACATTGTATTTGAATGCTTCAGAAGAAAATTATGTATATCAAAGAGTTGGTCTTGACGGATCCCAAGCGGTTTCAAATTTTGAACCGGGAGATCCACCAGCACCTTTTGTTGATAATGCTACAGATTTTATTTGGCAAATGGAACAAGGAGGAGCAGATCAGATTGGAGAAGTTGTTGAACATTTGCTTCACACAGTAACTAATGTAATTCTTTATCTTTCTTTTCCTGAGGAGTGGGATTATAATAATCCATCCTCTCAATTATCTTTGGCAATGCAGGAGTCAATTGATAAAGGAATCTATGATATTTCAGATTATAATGAATTATTAGACAATGATCCAGAGATTTATAAAAAAATATTAACTCAAGAATATGCTTATTGGTTAATTTTAGCGGAATGGGACTATTATGTTGTAGCCGGGAAAAAGGAAGATGGAATTTCAGGAAATGGTGAATTTACTATTGGAACACCAGCGGAAATTTCAGAAACATTGCCTTTAGGACACGAGTTGTATAAAAATTTTGTGGAAAAAATATTAACCGAGCCAGATAAAGAGATTATAGTTCCTTTATTTCAATAAAAAACAAATTATGCAAAAAGATTGGAAAAATGAAAATGGAAAACTGATTAAACTTTTTAAGTTTAAAGATTTTAAAGAGGCTATTAAATTTATTAATGCAGTTGGTGAAATTTCAGAATCATTAAATCATCATCCAAAAATTATTAATGTATATAATAGTGTTGAAATTCAATTATGGACTCATGATCAAAATGCCATTACAGATTTAGATTATAATTTAGCTGAAGAAATAGACCAATTAAACTAGTAATTTATTTTGAAAAAAATTGTTGCTTTTGGGGCTAGTTCATCATCAAGTTCAATTAACAAAAAATTGGCAACTTTTGCTGCAAATAAAATACCTAACTCTCAAGCAATAATTTTAGATTTAAATGATTTTGAAATGCCAATTTATAGTGAGGATCGAGATAAAATAAATGGTATTCCAGAAAAAGCATATGAATTTAAGAAGATTTTAAAAAATGCAGATGGAATTATAATTTCTTTTGCTGAACATAATGGATCATACACTTCGGCATTTAAAAATATATTTGACTGGATATCTAGAATTGAAAAAATAGTTTGGTATAATAAGCCAATGTTTTTAATGTCTACATCTGATGGCTCCAGAGGTGCTAAATTGGTCTTAGAAATTGCTTATAATAGAATATCTAGAGGGAATCCTTTTAATATCCCAAAATTTTCTTTGCCTAATTTTTATGATAATTTTAATGAAAATGATGGAATAATAGATATTGATCTTAAAGAAAACTTTTCAAAATCATTATTACTTTTTCAAAAGAATTTGTAGTTAAATTATTTTGAAAAGAGAAACAGTTAATTTTTAGATTGTATTTTAAGCACGATTATTATATTTTTAATTAATAAATCAAAAATTTGATTAAATGAAAGATATGCTTGTCAAGCTATATGATTTACCCGAAGTTTGTTCAGAATTAGAAGAATTAAAAAAAACAATAGACTTTAGAAGACCTCTAGCCGCAGAGAAATATATAATTTGTGACTGGGTTGAAAAAAATTTTGGAAAAGGATGGATGAGTGAAACAGAAGTATCTTTTTCTAAGACTCCAATTTCAACTTTTGTTGCCATTAAAAAGAATAAAATTATTGGATTTTGCACATATGAATCTGCTTATTTAAATTTTTTGGGACCTATGGGTGTAGAAAAAAAAAGCAGAAAAAAAGGCCTTGGAAAAGCCCTTCTGTTTTTAGCATTAAAAGCTATGAAAGATATGGGTTATGCATATTCAATAATAGGTGGAGTAGGTCCAGCAAAATTTTATTCTAAAACTTTTGGTGCTGAAATAATTAAAGGTTCTAACCCTGGAATTTATAAGGGAATTTTAAGTCATGTCCCAGTTTAATAAAGCTAATGACACAAATGATTTAGAGCAATTTGGTTATAAACAAGAACTAAATAGATCAATGCAAAAGTTTTCTTCTTTTGCAATTTCATTTTCTCTTATATCAATATTAACAGGAATTTTTGCAAATTTCCAATTTGGATATGAAAACATCTCCTCTAAAATTATTTATTCATGGCTTTTAGTTTTTTTTGGGCAATTATTAGTGGCTTCTATTATGTCAGATTTATCTATAAAGTTTCCTCTTTCGGGTTATGGTTATCAATGGTCTTCAAGGTTAGTTAATAAAAATTTTGGTTTTGCAACTGGGTGGCTTTTATTAACACAGTTTATTACTGGTTTTCCTGGAATTTGTAAAGCAATGGCAATTTTAATTGAAGAGTTGATAAACCAATACTTAGAATTTAATATTAGTAATAACTTGATTTCAATATTTTTAATATGGATAATTATATATTTTCATTATTTAGGGATTAAAATTATTTCCAAAATAAATAATGTTGGTGTGATAATGGAATTAATAGGTGTTATTATTTTGATAGGACTTTTAGTATTTTTTATTTATAAAATTGACTTTTCTGAAATAAATTTTTCAAAAGATTTTAGTTTTACAGGAATAAGTTTTAATTCTTTTGCATTATCAATCCTTTTAGGAGCTTGGTGCTTGACAGGTTTTGAAGCAGCTTCAGATATGTCAGAAGAAACAATTGATCCAAAAAAAACAGTGCCTAAATCTATTTTTAGCTCATTAATTTATTCAGGTATTTTCGGGATGATATTAATTTTATTATTTTCAATCTACATGTTAAGTGAGGATATTTCTTATTTTGCGGGGGATAATATTCTTTATAAATTAATGAATGGGGTTTTCGGAAAAGAGATTTTTGCTGTAATACTATTTTTTATTTTATCGGCAATTTTTGCATGTGGTGTAGCTTGTGTTGCATCCTCTTCAAGACTTATTTTTTCAATGTCAAGGGACAGAATATTGCCAAAGTCAAACTGGTTAAGATATATAAATAGAAAAGGAGCTCCTTCTAATACATTATTTATTATAGGACTTCTTTCAACGGTTTTCATTTTACTTTTTGATGAGATAGAAGTTATTACAGGAGTTTCTGCAATTGCCGGTTATTTGGGGTATTGTGGAATTATAGTTTCTTCTTTTTATAAAAAAGAAACGGATTTAAATATTTCTGCTTTTTTAAAAAGGAATTTTAAAATTGTAAAAGTGATAGCTATTTGTTGGTGTTTTTTCGTAGTATGTTGTTTATTAACTCCATTGAATAATGATCAAAATTCCTTTGTAAATATTATCCCGGCTGTTTCAACAATTTCATTTATTTTTATTGGGTTTTTAGTTTATTTATTAAATAAAAGATGAATTATTTTAGTTTAAATACGAATGTAAAAGAACTTAGAATTGGTGACAATTCTTCAAAAGGAATTGATAAAGAAATTGGAAAATATATTGTATTTACAATGAAAATTCCTTGGGATGTTTTAAAGAAGAATCTTACTAAAACTCCAGAAAAAATAATTTTTGTAGAAAGTGTAGAGAAAGATATAATCGATAATGAAATAGATAATTTAGACGATTTTGATACGGTATTAGGTGTAGGTGGAGGAATGGCTATTGATTGTGCTAAGTATACCTCTTGGAAATTAAAAAAAAGGTTAGTATCTATTCCAACAATTCTAAGTGTAGATGCTTTTACCACTCCAGCTGCTGGTATAAGGGTTAATCATGATGTAAGATATTTGGGAGAAGCATCGCCGAACCCACTTATTATTGATTATAAAATTTTAAAAACAGCTCCAAAATCATTAAATATTGCAGGAATTGGAGATTTATTATCTATACATACCGCATCTTTTGATTGGCAGATTGCAAACAAAGCAAAAAAGTCTGAATTTCCATTTGATTCAAATGCAATATCTAATGGAAAGGAAATTTTAAACTTTGTATATAATAATATAGGAAATATCAGAGAAAATAATAATAATGGACTAAGATGTATTGTTGAAGCATATATTTCACTAAATACAATTTGTTTACCAATCGGACATTTTAGAATAGAGGAAGGATCTGAACATTATTTATTTTATGAATTAGAGGAAAGATTAAAGAGACCTTTTTTACATGGAGAAATTATAGGTTTAGGAATTTATTTAATGAGCAGGCTTCAGAACAATGATTTTAAATTTATAACGAGTATTATGGATGATGTTTCGTTATCATATCATCCAAAATCAATGATGATTTTAAAAAAGGATTTAATAGATTCAATTTTAAATCTCAGAAATTATGTTGAAAAAAAATCAAAGTTATGGTATACAATAATCAATGAAAGTTCAATTGAAAAAGATTGGGTTGAGGAAAACATTAAGCTTTTGAACTTTTAAAAAATTTTAATTGAAAAAAAAAGATAAAACATATCATGTCAAGAATTTTTATGATGGTGATAAAAAATTAGAAAAAGTTGTCTTAGAAGTAAAAAATGGATTTATCTATAAAATAAGTCGTAAAGGATATTTGTCAAGCCAAGCTTTTGATATTGTTGTACCTACTTTCGTTGATCTTCAAGTATATGGTTCCAATCAAAGGCTCTTATCAGAATACCCTAGCATTAAAACTTTGGAAAAAATGGATAGTTTTCATAAAAAAAATGGAACCTATTTTTTTCAACCTACAATAGCATCTTATCCATATGAAGTAATTTATAAAAGCCTAGAAGCTGTTAAAAACTATATGAATCAAAATCCCGAATCTGGGTGTATAGGGCTTCATGTTGAGGGCCCATGGTTTAACCCTAATAAAAAAGGAGCTCATATAATAGATTATATTCATAGACCCTCAGAAAAAGCAATAAATGAGATTATTGAAAAATCTAAAGGTACAATCTCAATGATAACCCTTGCCCCAGAGGTAATTAAAGTAGAATTAATGAAAAAATTAATAAATGGAGGTATAATTTTATCTGCGGGCCATTCAGATTGTGATTATAAACTTGCAAATAAATTACTTGGAAAAATAATTCATACATCTACTCATTTATTTAATGCTATGCCTAGCTTACATCATAGAGAACTTAATCTTACATCTGCAATTTTATTAAATCAAAATGTATATTCTAGTATTATAGCCGATGGACATCATGTTGATTTTGAGGTAATAAGAATAGCACATAAATTAAAGAAAGATAAACTTTTCTGTATTACAGATGCTGTTACAGAAACAAATAAAGGACCCTATAAACATAAAAATTCAGGATTATTTTATTCTAATAATGGAAAACTTTCAGGATCTAATATAACAATGCCTAAAAGTTTTAAAAATCTAATTGAAAAAGTGGGGTTATCTGTTCAAGAATCAATTGATATGTGTTCAAATATTCCAATAGAAGTTATCAAGGGAGTATCAAGTCAGATTAAATTAAAAAAAGGAAATTTTGCAAGATTTAATATTTTAGATTTTAAATATAATCTTGTCAAATCAATTAGTTAGGTTTTATTATTTATATATTTAATAGTATTAATTGAAAAAAACCAAACAATGAAAAAAATAATTTATATAATAACTTTAGCAATAGTATTTGCGTCATGTAAAAAAGAACAGCCCAAGATTGATTGGCCTGATGACCCAATGCCTATATATGAAGTAATTTTTCTAAAACCAAAAAATGATGCTATAGAGGCTTTTGAAAAGGCAGTTAAGGAGCATAATTCAAAATATCACAATAAAACAGAAGGTGTTAGCGCTTATCTTAGAAGTATAGTTTCAGGAAAAAAAGCTGGACAATATATTTGGGTTGAAGGTCCAATGAGTTTTGAATATGTAGATAACAAACAAGAAATTGAAGGTCATATGGAAAGTTGGAATAATAATATAATGCCTCATGTAGAAGAAATGACTGATTCTAATTATTTGCGTGTATTAACTCCTTTGTCATATAGTAAAGATGGCAGCACTTCTCCATCAAAAATTACTAGAGTTACTCAATATAAAATAAAGAAAGGATGGGGAAACAATCAGAAAGTATGGGATATTAATAATAAGTTATTACAAGTAGACAAGGCTAGTAATTATCCTTTATCATATACTTTGCTTAGACCATTAACTAATAATGGAGAAGATATTGGCTATATTTTTGTTTCTAATCATGATGATTGGGCTTCATTCGATAATGCATTTAAAGATTATAATTATAATCAAGAAATAGATAAAGTCTATGGAAAAGAGGAAAGAATTAGAATTTGGAAAACATTAAGGGAATTGCAAGACAATGAAGGAAGCTGGGTGTCACAACTAGTAGATTAATTTTGTTATAATAATTTTAAAAAGGGGCTTATTAATAAGCCCCTTTTTTTTATTTAAAACATATTGAAAAAAAAATTATAAATAAAATTTTTAAGGCTTTTCAGATAAAAAAAATTAATGTAAAATATTCATTTATATTTGCAACTTTAATTATAAATAATTTAAAAATTAAAAAATCTATATTCATATTTTTTCTCCTAATATCTTGTATAGATCCAATCACACCTGAATTTGATTTTTTAGATGATTTAATTTTAATTAATGGAATTGCTTCTTCTATTGAGGGAGGTTCTTATGTAACCGTTAGTAAAAGTTCCAATGAAGAAGGGTATTACAAAACATTATTTTTATCAGGATGTCAAGTAAAGTTTATTAGTGATAGTAAAACTATTAATTTAATTGAAGGTTTTGACAGGTATTTTGTGCCTAATGATTTTAAGGTAAATAAAGGAGAAACATGGGAATTAAAAATAACTTTGCCTAATGGTAAAGAATATAGATCAAGCCCCGAAACTTTAATTGATGAAGTTTCAATTTCTAATATTGAGTCAAAATATGATTTGGAGTTGTTTTATGATGAACCTGAGAAACGATTTGCAGCAGGTCATAGAATATTAATTTCTTTTCAAGAACCCGCAGACCAGGAAAATTATTATTATTATGAATACAGATCCTATGAAACGGAGGCATATTGTGTTCTTTGTGAAGCGGGAGTTTTAAGAAACGGGGAATGTATTTCAACAGCAGGAATTCGTTGGGCAAGACCTTATTATACATATTATTGTGATTCACCTTGTTGGAAAATTAGAGTTAACGAAAAGGTTGAAATTTTTGATGATGAATTTACTAATGGAAAATTAATAGAAAATCTTGAAGTAGCAGAAGTTCCTTTATATTCAAAAAGAGATATACTGGTTGAATTACAGCAATATAGCATATCTTATGACGCCTATAAATATTATAAATCAATTAAAGATTTAATTGAAAATAACGGAGGTTTAAACGCACCTTTGCCTTCAGTTTTAATTGGAAATTTATACAATGCAAAAGATAAAGATGAAATAGTTTTAGGAAGGTTTACAGTAGCTTCAGGATCATCAAAATCCATTTATATTCCTCGCAGAAAATTAGAAGGAAATGCTATTCGCGGACCAAGACCAGCTGTAATTGAAAAATATGGAGATAGGGTTCCTCAACCTCTTTCAATGTTTGATTACCCAATATTTGCTACTTGTGAAGAAGGTGCTTATAGAACAAGTGTTGAACCTTTGAACTGGCCGGATAATGAATAAAAGCTTTTTTTCTTTTTTTCTTTTTACGTTATTAATATCGTTTATTTCTAAAGCTCAAGAATATGAATTAGAATTAGTAGTATTAGACTCCGAAAATGAAATACCTTTAGAAAGTGTAAATATTTTAATTGATTCCCCAAAGGGAGGAGGAATTACTGATTCTAAAGGAGTATTTAAAATTAAACTTCCTTCTCGTGATTATAAATTATCTCTTGAATACCTGGGTTATGCAAATGAAGAGCTATTTATTACTTTAAACAAAGACATAAGTTTAGTTGTGAAAATGGAAGTTTTCGAGGAAAAACTTTCGGAAATAATAGTAAGGGCAAAAAATTTAAATCAAAATGTTGAAACACCCCAAATGGGTGTATTTAATATTACATCAGAAGAACTTGTTAAGATGCCTTCTGCTTTTGGAGAATTTGATGTATTAAAAAGTATGACTCTAATGGCTGGAGTTAATAATGCTGGAGATGTGAGTAATGGTATTTCAGTAAGAGGGGGTTCTCTTGATCAAAACTTAATGTTATATGAATCTGCACCAGTATTTAATCCTACGCATCTTTTTGGGCTATTATCAGTCTTTACTCCAGACATAATATCTAAGCTTGATATGTACCAAGCAAACATACCATCAAAGTATGGAGGTAGAATTTCTTCAGTTATGGATATCAAAGTTAAAAATCCTTATGCTGATAAATTTGAGCTTAATGGAGGAATAGGTCTGTTATCAAGTAGATTAAAAATTACGACTCCAATTTTAAAAGATAAACTTTTAATTTCAGCTGCTTTAAGAGGAGGTTTTACTGATTTTTTGTTTCCAATTTTTGTTAAAAGATTAAAAAACACAAAAGCTAATTTTTATGATGGTACAATGAAATTATTATATATACATAATGAAAACAATCAATTTTCTTATAATTATTTCTTATCAAATGACTTTTATCAATTGGATTTAATATCAAATGTTGAAAAGATTAATTCTGAGTTTAATCAGTATGATTTTGAAACTTCAAATCATACTTTTAAATGGGTGCATAATTTTAAAAACAATACAACTCTAAAATCTTTATATGTAAATAGTTCATATTTACCAAAAAATTTATTTCCCGAATTTAATTCTAATAATGTAATTGTTTTTAAGTCTAGAGTTAATTATTCTAGTTTTCAATCTGAATATACTGACAATAGAGGAGAGATGTTTAATTATTCTCTGGGCTTTCAATCAAAGAAATATAATATTTCACCTGGATCTTTGTCTCCTGGGAATGGTAATTCAGTTACACCAGTTAATCTTGAAGAAGAAAATAGTCTAGATTTTTCAAGCTATTTTAATATTAATTTAAATCCTACAAAAAATTTATCGTTTTCTTTAGGTTTAAGACATACATTGTTTAATTTTTTAGGGCCTTATACAGTTGCTGAGTATAATGATCAAGGAGATCAAATTAATTTTCTTTCCTATGATAAAAATGAGTCTATAGTTTCCTATCAAAATTTTGAGCCAAGGATAGGTTCAAGAATTCAGTTAAGTGAAAACAGTTCTTTAAAATTTAGTTACGCTAAAATAAATCAATACATTCAAAATATTTATAATACAGTTACCCCATTACCTACTTCAAGATGGAAAACTTCGGACATTTATATAAAGCCTCAAGTAAGTGACACTTTTGGATTTGGGTTGTTTAGAAATTTTGATTCTCTGGGAATTGAATTTTCTGCAGAAGGTTATTACAGAGATATTCAAAACACACTAACATATAAACCGGGCGCTGATTTTTTCCTTGCTGAATTTGTTGAAAAAGATGTAATTCAAGGAGATGGAAGAGCATACGGGGTTGAGTTTAGTTTAAAAAAACCTATAGGAAAGTTGAATGGCTTTTTAAATTATACTTGGGCTAGGAGTTTGTTAAAGACAAATGAAGCAAACATAAAAGACAGAATAAATAATAATGATTGGTACGTTTCAGATTTTGATCGTCCGCACACTTTTAATGCAACGTTAACTTATAATACAGATATTTATAATGAATTTAGTTTTAATTTTACCGCGCAATCTGGAAGACCATATACTATCGCAAATACTGTTTTTGAAATATCTAATATAGGTGTTCCAATTTATCTTGAAAGAAATAATTCTAGATTTCCAACTTATCAAAGACTAGATTTTTCATGGAAAATTTCATACAGTAAAGATCCTAAGAATCGTTTTAAAAAAGATTGGATTTTTACAGTTTATAATTTATTAGGCCGAAAAAATCCTTTTAATATTTATTATACCAAAAGGGATGGTACTTCAAATGATGGGATTATTTTTGGAAGTAGTCCTTTAGCCTCCTATACTCTTTCAGTTATTCAAACTCAAATTGTTTCATTAACCTATAATTTTAGATTTAAATAAAAAAAAATTAAATTTAGGTAGGGTTTTAAATTTAAGCTTCGGTATATAGATAAAGTAAAAAGGCTTATAACCATAAAATTCTAAATTATGAAACATATTAAATTATTTAAAAGAGTATTATACAGTATTATATTAATAACAGGCTTTGTTGCTTGTAATATTAATGAAGAGGTATTTGAAGATTCAAAATTAAATTCCTTTTTTGAAGGAGATGATGAATTAATTTTAGCTATTTCTAATTCAAAAAGCAAACAGTCTATTAATGTTGAGCAGCTTCCTTTAACAGCTAAAACTACAATAGAGACAGATTATTCATCTATGAACTCAGAAAACTCTTATGAAGTTCCTAAACTAGGATATGAAGTAAACATGAGAGGTATTTTACCTACTAATCTTGGTGAAAAGGAGGATATATTTTTTGCAAAAAATGGAAGAAAATTAATTTCAAAAAAGAATTTAAAAGATTATGATAAAAAGGATAAAGAGAATTATATGGCTGAAAAAAAGGATAAAAAACCTCATCCCTTTAGGTTTGTTTTTCCAGTAAGTTATACTATGCCAGATGGAACGTCCGTTACTGTAAATAATAAAGAAGAAATAAAAAGTTCTTTAAAATCATGGTATGATGCTAATCCAGATTCAAAGGAAAAGCCAGAGCTTGTATT
>CEVZ01030368.1_pt1 | contig 12675 bp, 5 predicted proteins | sample 361371 | NCBI WGS metagenome assembly CEVZ01 (sample SAMEA2620217, study PRJEB7988) | marine metagenome | isolation source: saline water (ENVO:00002010), including
TCGAACTATTTTACTGTTGTCGCTGTTCGCCGCCATCTTCCCCACAACGGACAAATCGCATCCCGTCATGACGCCGGTGTCGCTCTACATAGGCAACTTACTCGCGCACTGCGCCATCAGATCAGTCAAAGACGCGTGCCTGGCGGTCATTCTCTCAACCATGGCTAGTGTGTACTCGACGCGCGCGGAAAGAATATTTCCCGAAGCGCTGGCACTGATGAACGCTCTGGTTCACACCGCCTCGAGATCATCGAAAGATTGGGCCATCGGCTTGCCCACGCACCTCGCCGAACAAATCGGTGGTCCGTGGTTGAGTGCGGGGCTGGGAACGAAAGCTGAGCAAACTTCCTTGCCTCAGGCATTAGATGGAATTTTTGGGCAAACTCTTGAGGAGAAGAAGCTCTCGTCGACTGCGTTGAACGGCGCAGTCGCGTGCCTCCGTCAATTATCGCGTGCCGCCGTGAAAACGCCATCTGCGTCAGAATTACTCTCACCCATCCGTGGATCCATCGTGAACCTTCGAAAAGCTCTCAAGAAGACGAACAAGGAATTGGCCGAGTTGTGCGACGCGTTTGTTAAGGAATTGGACGACGGGCTCGCGGGTGCCGTCAAATCTCCTCTTGCCTATCACAAGAAGGTTGCTGAGGCGATCAAGACGTACAATCCGATGTACGAAGAGGACGGATACCAGAAAGGTCGTGACTACGATCCGAATCGCGAAAGAGCCGAGGCGAGAAAGCTCAAGAAGCAGCTTAAACAAGAAAGCAGAGGCGCCATGCGGGAATTGCGCAAGGACAATCGGTTCATGGCGGATGCTCGATCTAAAGAGCAAGCCGAAGCGGCTGATGAGCGCGGCGCGCGCCAGAAAGATCTCTTGTCCTTCTTGGAGAAACAAGAGGCTGATTTCAAGTCTGGTGGTCAAGGCGGACAGATCGTCAAGAACAAGCGACGCGTTTCGAAAGGATCCAGACGGGCGTTTTAGTAAACGCAGCATCCTAGTTGTAACATAAATCTAATTTCTACGATAAATCACTAATCGGAGGCCTGTTGACGACATCGTTCGCTTTTTTCGCGGTCACCTTGAGGCTCTCGGGAAGGTGAGGAATGCGTGGAATTTGTGCGAGAAGTTCGGCAGTGCGACGGAATAAGCGCGCGATGTCTCCCTCGTCCAAAGTCGTGTCTCGGCGAATTTGATCCCACGACGTACCAGACGCCCAAGACTCGGCCAACGCCGCAATCTCATAACTTAAACTGACGGGCATATCGATTCTCGAAGACGACTGAAGATACAAGAGGTCACCCATGGTTGGTTCGAGATCCTCAAGAACTTGAACGAGCTCTTGCGAGGCACCGTAGAAGCACGTCGCTGGACGGTTATCCATGCATAGAGCGCCCGCGAAGCCGGCCAAAGTAGGCGCGTCAAGATCCGCAAGGGCTTCTGAAGACATCGTCATGCCGAGCCAAAGCTCGTTTTCGCCTCTCAAGTTTGCGCAAACTTCACCAAACTCGAGTAAATCGAGGGACTCCCGTTCGAGCGCCCCGCACTCGACGAGAATATCAACCACTCTCAGAAACTCGTCCCAACCGGCGGCGGAATACTCTTTAATCCTCTGCTCTATGTTATCTCGTCTCTCTTTGAGTTTTTTCAGCTTGGTTTCACGCTTCTTTTGCTGTTTCGCAGTTTTGCGCAACTCAGCGATATGCGAAAGCTGACTAATCTCCTCCCGAGTTTGTTGGATCTGCAACTTTTGCGCATCGATAAATTCTGCCGATTCAACCGCCTGATCAAGCATAGTAAAGTTGTTCGGATCAGTCGGAATGCGCTCCGCGACGGGCTTCGTCTTCTTCGATGTGTCTGCCTTCCACACACCGCCGCCGCTGGCTCGTATCCATCGCAGGCTGCTCGACGCGGGCGGCGATCCGACGAGCTCAAAGTCGGCCAAATGCAACGCATCGTCGCAAATGTACTTGACTCTATCTGAATAAAAACGGTACCAATACCCATCACTCCCAAGAGCCGTGAATTCACCCATGGGATACGGTTTGCCGACCGCGCTTGCCGTTGGCGCGATTTTAGCCGCCGGAACCGCTTCGACGACAGCCGCGGCGATGACGCCTCGAGGTAACCCAACGTTCTCATCAAAAGACTGCAAAAAATCGTCTTCAGAGGATCCATCGTCGAAATCGCTCATGAGACGGTCAAAATCGACCGAAGCGTCGTTGGCGATATCTTGCAATCTCCACTCGCCGGCAAAATCCTCTCCCTCAACCTTCATGGAGTCGTCTTCAAATAACGCGATAGTGGCCGATTTACGCTCTTTTCGACGTCGAACGGCGTTATCCCCGATATCGATCGCAACTAGAACGGGACCCGGTCTCGTCTCGAGCTCGCATCGAAGAGTCTCGCGTATCTCGTCCGCTTGTGCTTCGGCGGCTTGTCGCACTAAAATTTTGAGTAATCTTTTTTCCTCCTTCAATCGCTCATCCAATTTCACAAAACGTCTCCATTCACCTGCTTCTTCATCGCTGTTCGTTTCTTCGATCTGAGCCGTCAGAGTTTTGATCTGGTCGTTTGCGCGTTGGAGTTCGCGTTCGCGAACCGAGCGAGCCTTCCCCCCGAGATAGTTGCCGAAACTTCTCTCTACAATGCCTTTTACCTGCTCGAGAGACCGACCTTGTAACAAATTCAAAACCATGCCGTAGGATATAGAGAACTGCGACTTCAGATTTTCTGGTGGCGCTAACACGAGCTCGAAGGCTTCATCCGGTCCCTCGAAGGGTGACTGGCAGCAGACGACGTGGCCCACGGTGTCGAATCCGCGTCGCCCCGCACGTCCAGCCATTTGCATAAATTCGTTGGACGTCAAAAGTCGAGGGCCCTGGTCGTCACGCTTCGACAGAGCGCTGAGAACGGAACATCTCGCCGGCATGTTCACTCCCGCGGCGAGCGTTTCGGTGGCAAAGACGACTTTGATCAAGCCGCGTTGAAACAACTTCTCAACCAAACCTTTCCACGCGGGAAGTAGGCCGGCGTGGTGAGACGCGATCCCTCGACGAAGAGGTTCGACCATATCCGATCGAATCGCCGCCTTGTTTTCTTGAGAAAACTCTTTCAGGGCGTCGTCGATTTCTTGTCGTTCCGCTCGAGTGACGAGATTTCCGCCAGCCTGTACGAGATAATTGACAGCCTGATCGCAGCCTTTACGACTAAAAATGAACCACACGGCGGGAATCATATCGCTAGCGATGAGTTGTTGCACCGTAGTTTCCACGTGCGGAACGAATCGTCTTCGAAGAACGCGCTCTGATTCTCGTCCGTTTTGTCCTCGTCCGTAGTCATCCTGTTGCCCCCAGTCATTGTTGTTTCGTTGCAAAAGACCTTCCCTGGTGAAAGGATACAAGTCGTGATGCAATTTCGTGCCTTTATAATTCATCAACGGGCCGATTCCGGGATACATTCGCGATGGTTTCATGCTGTACTGCCACGTAAGAGGCACCGGGCGATAGCTGGACACCACCGTCTCGCACCGTCCGTGCACTTCTTCAATCCATCCTGACAAGTCTTCCGGGTTACCCACCGTGGCGGAAAGACACAAGAGCTGTATGCGAGATGGACAATAAATGATGGTCTCTTCCCACACCGTCCCTCTCGATCGATCGGCGAGGTAGTGCACTTCATCGAGAACGATGATGCTCACGTCTGCCAACCTCTCGTCGTCTCTCCCTCCCGCAGCGCTCGAATACAGCATATTCCTCAAAATTTCCGTCGTCATGATCATCACATCCGCGTCACCGTTGATGTCGACATCTCCTGTCTTTAAACCGCACCGTCTCTTTCCGAATATTTTCTGAAACTCTCGTAACTTTTGATTCGACAACGCCTTCAACGGCGTCGTGTAAATCGCCTTTTCGCCCCTCGCCAACGCCGTTAAAATCGCAGTCTCGCCCACCAACGTCTTCCCGCTCCCCGTGGGCGCGGACACGACGACGGACGATCCATGTACCAATAATTCGGTCGCCGCCACCTGAAACTCATCCAACCTGTACGGATAAAACTCTTCGATGTCTTGCACCGACACCGGCGCCGTCGCCGCCTTGTCCAGAAGCGCATCCAATCTCTCCGAGTCCGTCCCTCGCTCGTCGTCGTCCTCGTCCACGACGAACGACGATAACGATGCCGCCGCCGTCACCGTCGACTCGCGCGCGCGAGCGCGACGGTCCACGCGCGACGGTCCGCGCGCGACGCCCCTTTTATTTAAAACGTCGACGGTGTCGCGCCGCGCGCCTCGCGGTCCCGCGACCGCGTGCGCCATCCTCGGCGCGACGCGCATCGCTCGAGACTCGAGACGCGCGACGCGGTTCGCGTCCGCCTCGACGACTCGAGACGATCGCGTCCCGCCGTCGGCGTCGGTCGCGGTGTGTCGTCGTGCGCGCGCGAGAGAGCGCGAGTGAATGATTGTTTGACTCGAGGGCCGGGGCCGCCGACGCCGAAGACGAACGCGCGTGTTTGCTCGATGGTTTGTTTGTTTGTCAGTTTGTTTTACACTCGCGGGCAGCGCGCTCCTATTGGACTAGTTTTTTTGATACTCGGACCGTCGTCAGCTCGGTGAGCACGGTCCGGTCTGACGGTCGTCAGCTCTGTAATTTAATGATCAAGAGAAGAATGAGAAAACACAACGCGATGACCGCCGTCGCGATGCACGCCGAGCGACAATTCGACCCGCGGCGCATCATTTGTCTCACCGCCCTCGTCGCCGCCGTCAGTCTCTCTCTCGTGTCCTCCACCTCGTCCTCCACGCCGTCCAACAATTTCGCGTGTAAATCCAATTCGTCGTTCACCGCGAGCGAGACGTCTCTCGTGCGAGAGGCGACGATGGATAATTCATCCAACGCGTCGTCTTGTTCGTCCATCGTCTCGCGTTGTCGACGCAACAAAATACGCGGATCCTCGACGTCGCCGTCTTCGTCGTCGTCTCGGCTCGCGCCGCCGCCGACGTCGACGACGGCGTGATGCGATTCATCGTAACCCGCGCTGGTCGCGGCACCACGCGCGGTACGACCACCCCCCGTCCTCCTCCTCTCCGCGCACCGTCTCACCGCGTTTTCCGCCTCCGCCTCGAGCGCCTCCACCGCGTCTCGTCGTCGTTCTCGTTCGCTCGTCGTCGTCGTCGTCGTCGTCCCCCCGTTCTCCTCCCTCGAGTCCCCGTCGACGAGTCGAGATAACGCGCGCACTTTCACTCGCAACCCGTTCGTCCGTCGTCGCGCCTCCAGACTCTTTTTCGCCCGCGTCCCCTCGTCCGTCTCCTCGTCTCGAGAATCCAAGATTCGCCTCGCATCTCTCGCCAACGCGCGCGCGTCCTCGAGCGCGCGCGCGAAGGTCGAGGTCGAGATCGAGATCGACGTCGACGTCGACGTCGACGCCATCCCCCGCTTTTCGACGCCTCGGAGGTTCAACGCGCGCGCGCGGTGAAGTGACGTGACGACCGACCGACGCGACGGCACTCCGAGGTCCACGCGCGACAAGGACGAACGGGAGACGAGGAGCGCGCGCGAACGAAAGATCGACGCCTCGATCGACGCCTCGATCGGTCTCGCGGTGTCCCGGTCTCTCGGTCGATCGTCGCGTCGACGAAGGCGTCGAGTCATCGATTGCGTCATTCATTCATTCATTCATTGTGATTCATTCGTTCGACGCGACGCGTGAACGATGGATCGAGACGGGACCGTGGGGCGGTGCTCGTCGTCGCGTCGTCGTCGTCGTTCGCGGGAGAGCGTCGGGAGGAGGATCGGGGACTTTGTCTCGGTCGGCGCGGCGACGACGCGCGCGTCATTCTTTTCCCTCGCGTCGGTATTCTTCTTTCTCTTCGCGACGCCGTGCGAGGGATTGGTGACGACGGTGCGCGAGACGTTACGCACGGAAATACCGGCGACGGCGTCGGTGGAGGTGGCGCGGTTTGGGTTTTTGAGCGGTGGTGAAGTTCGAGTGCGAACGCGCGACGTCGAACCGGCGAACGCAAACGTCTGGGCGCTGTCGTGCCCGCTTGGCGTCGTGGGGAGTCCGATAGAGGCCGCGGGTACGGGTGCGGTGGCGTGCGAAGACACGATCACGACGGTGTACGTCGGTCGGAAGGGGTGCGTGGCGATGCGAATGACGCCGGGGAGCGAGACGGCGCGCGTCGTCGGCGGGGCGCGCACGATGTTTTCGGTATTGTCGTGCGACGAGAACGCCGTGGTAACGGTGGTGGCGACGGTGGTGCAAACGAATCCGGGAGGCGATCACGTGAGTTCCGAGTATCGATTCTCGGCGCGCGTGTTCATGGGATTCCTCATCGTGTGGATCATCGGCGCCGCCGCGACGTCGGCGTATCTGTGGAGGCATAGGGAGCGCGTGACGTGGCTCCACGGTTTGCTTTTGTTACAAATGCTGACTCGATTGGCGTGGTTGTTCGCCGCGAATCGGTTCTGGGTGAACGCGTCGAAGACGTCGGAGGGATTACCACTGGTAAACGAGCGATTCAACGCTCCGAACGGGTCCAACGTCGAGAGCGTATTATTCATCTTCTTCCTCTCGCTCAACCAGGCGACGTTTTTCTGCACGTGGTTGGTGATTTCGTCCGGCTGGCTCATCACGAAGCGAAGGATGGAGAGATGGGAGATGTTCGTCGCGAGCTCGATGTACGTTGGCTTGTTCTCTATGAACATCATGACTCGGTTTATGTCGCAGGGATTCATCATGATTGGTTTTTATCTCGCCTATCCGGGAGCGTTCGCCAATATCATCGCCAACGCGACGCACAATCTCAAGTCGTTGCGGCTTCAGGCGTTGATGGTTCAGCACGCGCAGAACACCGGAGAAGGCGCGATGGCGGGCGCGCTCGTGGAGGCCAAGGAGAGCATCTTTAGACGCACGCAAGCGCTCGTGTTTTGGTTCATCTCCGGGAAAATCATCACCTCGCTCGGCGAGGCGCTCTCGCCAAACCGCCGATGGTTGCGATACTTGTTGGGAGAGATTTTAGATTTCCTCATCATCCTCGGACTCATCGTGTTGCTTCGAGCTCGACCGGATTTAAATCCGTTCAACACGCACTTCTTGCGCGATTGGGAAGCCATGTTCGAGGGCACCACGAGTTCAATCGCCGGTAGAATCGCGTCCCTCGGGTTGAGCCAAGACGAAGTCCCGCGACCCGATTTTTACGTCGCGCACGTGCGCTCTCGCGCGCCGTCGAGAGCGTCGCGCGACGACGACGACAACGAAAACAAAGGTGACGCCGTCATCGACGTCCGCGAGGACGAAGGCGTCCCCACCGACGAAGGCGTCGGCTGCTTTCACCTCTTTCTCGTCGAGCACCCCCGCTCCTCGGACGTTGACTTTGAAAATTTGGCAATCGCGCAGCCGGACAGGGAGAGCCACGAGTGAGTCGTGACGCCGTCGGCAACAGCCGTAGATTCATCAGTAGTATTTTTATTGGAGTTCATGTATTATTTTTTACAATGTCGTGTCGTCTCGGCGGCGGCTCGAAACGAAAAATCGGGAAACGGAATCGGTCGACGAACAGACTCTGAGAACGAATCGTTCGCTCGTCGACGTCACGTCGTTCCCCCGCTTGAAACAACCGCAAACGAACGCGCGCGCGTGGACGCACGCGTGAGGCACGGCGCCGCGAACGAAAAAATCTTCTTTTCCGCTCGCGACTTTACCGCGCTCACCCGCCGCCCCCGGGACGCGCGCGCGGACTCGGTCGATACCCTCGAGACTCCGACCCACCCATCAGTGGATTCCACTCCGGACGTCCCGAGCTCGATCCGGTCCCACCCCCCAATCTCTGACCTCTCCCTCGCGCGCCGACGCCCAATCGCGCCGCCTTGGCGTCGATCTCCGCCAGTCTTTTCGCCACCGCCGCCTCGTCGCGTTCGTCTCGATTCAATAGACGCGACGATACCGACGCCTCTCGAAGCGCCTCCTCGCGCCGTTCCAGCGCGCGCGCGCGCGCGTCTCTGTACCTATCGTTCGCGCCCATCGGCGACGCGTCGTCGCGCGCGCGCGTCGTCGTCGTCGTCATCATCCGCGCCACCACCGCGCCCACCGCGCACGTCACGAAAACCACCACCAAGGTTCGCGTCGACGCGCCCAGCGCGTCCGCGACGCGCTCGAACGCGCGCTCGATGACGCTCGTCGTCGTCAGAGTCGCCGCGTCCGTCTCCGTCGCCGTCTCCATCGCCGTCTCCGTCGTCCACGCGCGTCGCCACGTGGCGATTTCAAAGAATCGCCCCTCACTCTTTGACCGGTGCCGCCCCGTCGTGGACGCGCGTCGTCGTCTCCGCGGGGCGCGAACGACGAACGACGTCATGTCGCGTCTTTTCTCCGCGGCGTTCGTCGTCCTCGTCCTCGCGTCGGTCGCGAGACGGCCGCGAGCGTGCGCGCGGAGACTGGTGACCGGGGCGCGATTGACGATTCGGTTGGCGCGCTATTCCACCGTCTCCTGGGTCTTCAAGCTCGCGGGATTGACCGTGTACTCCATCGTGTTGTCACCGGCCTTCTTACGCGTCGCGTGGACGTACGCGACGGATGAAAACGTGACGCGAGGGGTGTGTTACGGCGGGTGCGGACGAAACTTTTTAGATTTATACTTTCCGCCGGGCGCGAGCGCGGCGAGGCGGGAGCGCCGACGACGCGTCACCGCGGATCCGGGGGAGAAGGATGGCGCTCGCGGTGCGAGGCCGAGCGATGAGGCGTCGACGAGCGGCGTGGAAAAGGACGGTGAGGGAAAGGAAGACGCCGCCGACGCCGCCGACGAGAGACGACCGGTGGTGATTTTCGTCACCGGCGGCATGTGGATCATCGGATACAAGGCGTGGGGCGCGCTCTTGGCGCAACGTTTGGCGAGACGAGGCGTCATCGTGGCGTCGTTAGATTATAGAAATTTTCCGCAAGGTACCGTGGGGGACATGATCGCGGACGTCGGGAAGGGCGTGGGATGGGTGCTCGAGCGGTTGGACGCGCTGGGCGGCGATACTCGACGGGTCGTCGTGGTGGGTCAATCCGCGGGCGCACACATCGCGGCGACGTGTTTGCTTCGACAGATTGAGTGGGTGACGAGAGCGGATCGACTCGAGCGAGCGGTGCCGAACGCGTGGTCGCCCGCCGCCATTTCGAGATTTATCGGAATATCTGGCGTGTACGCGCCGGACGACGCCGCGCTCATCGAGCACTTCCATCGTCAGGGCCTGTACAAGAACGTCTTTTGGTCCATCATGGAGGCTGGTTTCACCGGCGCGCGCGCCGCCGAGGCCCTCCCTCGCGCGTCGCCCGTGTCCATCACGCGCGAACGCGACGTGCGACGAAACGTGCGCATCGTTCCGCCCGTCATGCTCTGTCACGGCGACGCCGACACATCGGCGCCTCCGGAACAATCGAAAATGTTTGCACACGCGTTGCGTTCCATCGGCATCTCCGTCGACGAGCACTACTACCCGAACAAGACGCACACCGATCCCTTCGTCACCGATCCCATCCTCGGTCGCGACGTCCTCCTCGACGACATCACCGATTCCATCTTCGGTCGAAAGCTCCCCTCCTTCGTCGACGAGCGTCCGCTCGTTCCGAAACTCTTCGTCGACATCGCTCGTAAATTCGTTCCTTTTTAACTTTAACGCGACGGACGACTTTTCACGCGCGCGCGCGCTTTTCCCCTCTCGTTCGCGCGACTCGACATGTTTCGACCGACCGCTCGAGACGGCGTCGACCACCGGTGGACACTTCACGGCGCGATGGGGGCGCGCGCGCGTGGATCGAGATCCCGCGACGAGGACGACGACGACGGTCGCGCGATCGGTCGCGACGATACCGACGAGGACGCGTTCCCGCGAGGCGGGGACGAGGACGATGCGTTTCCTCGCGGCGGCGGCGGCGGCGCGGGGAACGATGATGACGAGGCGAACGCGAGGGATGGTGGATGGAAAAAGGATCGAGGAGGGGCATCGAGGGGTGGTGACGATGATGATGACGATGATGATCCGTTCGCGGCGATCGCGCGCGCGGCCAGGGGGGCGAGCACGCGCGCATCGGTCGGAGGGGCGAAATTTGTCGAGACGCTCAAGTACAAGGCGTTGCGACCGGGGGCGAAAATTCTGGGCGTCGTCTCCGAGGTAACGCCTCGAGGGTTGGTGATGAGTCTTCCAGATGGATTGCGCGGCACGGTGGCGCGCGGTGAGGTGAGCGATGCGCTCGGAAGACGGTCGGAGTCCGAGTCGGAGTCGGAGTCTTCAGACGACGAGTACGGCGGCGAGGACGAGGACGAGGACGATTCCGTGAGCATAGAGTCGCTCTACGCGCCCGGTGAAGTGCTCAGATGCGCGGTGCTGAGCCTGGAGAAGGGTAAGACGGGTGGTAAGCGCATCGAATTGTCTCTGCGCTTGGAGCGCGTGTGCGCGGGCATTCGCGCGGATAGTCTCACCGAGGGAGCGGTCGCGCCCGCGGTCGTGCAGAGCGTCGAAGATCACGGGTACATCTTGAGCTTTGGCATAGAGGGCACGAGCGGATTCTTGCCGAAGAAGAACGTCGCGAGCGATGTCAACGTGCGCAAAGGGAAAATTCTCGACGTCGTCATCGCGTCGGCGCCCAAAGGTAACAAGGGATACTTCACCGTCACGAGCGACAAGAAACGAATCTCGAGCACGGTGGCGCACGAAACATCGGCGATGAACGTCTCCACGCTGCTTCCGGGAATGCTTGTGAATTCGAGGGTGAAACAAATCCTCTCGGACGGGTTGTCGGTGTCCTTTATGACGTACTTTTCCGGAACGGTGGACTGCTTTCACGTCAACGCCCCGAAAGGCGTGTCCTCGACGTTTAAAGTCGGACAACGCATGCGCGCACGAATCATCTTCGTCGATTCCGCCGCAAAGCGCATCTGCTTGACGCTTTTACCTCATCTTCTCGAGCATTCGGCTGTGAATTTGCCCAAGCTTGGCAAGACGTTTCAGACGGCGAAAATCGAAAGAGTGGACGCGGGACAAGGGGTGTCGCTCAACGTCCCGGACGATGATCGCAGCGTCGTGGGTTACGCGCACGTCTCGCAACTGTCAGACGAGCGCGTGGACAAGGTGGAGAAAAAGTTCAAGGTTGGACGAAGCGTAAACGTGCGCGTCATCGGTCATCGTCTGTTGGACGGCATAGTGAGCGTGAGTCTCAAATCTTCCGTCATGGCGCAACCTTTCTTTTCTCTCGATGAACTCACTCCAGGCATGCTCGTCAACGGTGAAGTGGTCGCCGTCGAGCACTACGGCGCCATCGTCAAGCTCGCCGAGGGCATCAAGGCGCTCTGTCCTCCCTTGCACGTCTCCGACATTGTCGGTCGAACGACGTCGTCCAAGGTGGTTCCCGGGGCGAAATTAAAGTTTAGGGTGCTCAACGTCGACAGAAATAGCCGTCGAGCGACGGTGTCTCACAAGCGAACGCTCATCAAGTCTGACCTCGCTGTCATCTCCACCATCGAAGACGCCATTCCGGGATCGGTGACTCACGGCGTGGTGACGGGCGTCAACGAATACGGCGTCTTTGTCTCGTTGTACGGAGATTTGAAAGGATTGGCCGGGACGAGCGATTTAGGTTTACTCAGAGATCAAAAGCCGACGGATGCGTTCGGCGTTGGTCAGGTTGTTCGCGTGACTGTGGTGTCCGTGGATGGAACCGGTCGATTACGACTGTCGCTCGCGTCCGACGCCCTCGCCGGCACCGGCGCGTCGGTGGCCGTCACGGCTTCGGCTTCGGACGTGATTCCGGGCACGATCGTGGAAAAAGCGGTCGTCATGCACGTCGTCGCGCACTCGGGCAACGTCGAGGTGGTGTTTAAGACTGAAAAGGGCAACGCTCCCGGAATCGTGTCTCTCGCGCACTTGTCAGATCATCCGTTGACGGCGCAAGGTTTGAGCGCCGTGCTCAATCCCGGAGACGAGATCGGTCCGCTCGTAGTTCTCGAGAGTAAACCAACTCGAGCCGTCATGTCGCGCAAAATCTCTCTCGTCGAGAGCGCGCGACAGTCAAAGATTCCTTCGACCGCGGAATCGGCAACGCCGGGATCTGTGTTCCCGGGATACGTGGCGTCGGCCAACTCCGCCGGCGTCTTTGTTCGATTCCTGGATAGGCTCACCGGTCTGGCGCCGCCTTCGCAACTGACGGATGGCGCCACTGTCGACATACACGAAGCATACCCGGTCGGCAAGACGGTGAACGCGTTGGTGCTTTCCGTGGACACGTCAACTCCGACGCCTCGATTATCGCTCTCTCTCAAGTTGTCGGCGACGTCGTCCCCGCTGAGCGACGCGCCGCTCGTTCGGTCGTTTTTCAGCGACTTGGACTTCTTAGACGAGCGAGACGTGGGCACCGAAGGCGTCGGTATCTGCCCGAAGACTGCTGGAAAGCTCAAACCCGGTTCTTGGTTGGACGTTTCCGTCAACGAGACCAAGGACTACGGAGTGCTCGTGGACATTCCATTTGACTCAAACGTCGTCGGTCTCGTCACGCCTCACCAGCTCCCTGAGGACGCGAACGTCGAATCTGGCGCTCAGGTGAGTGGATATGTTTTAGACGTGAGCAGAAGAGAGGGCGTCGTCGACTTCGGCATGCGTCCGGGTTTAGACGCGTTCAAGCGAAACAAGACGTCTTCGGCGAAAAGC
>CEVZ01058628.1_pt1 | contig 12666 bp, 12 predicted proteins | sample 361371 | NCBI WGS metagenome assembly CEVZ01 (sample SAMEA2620217, study PRJEB7988) | marine metagenome | isolation source: saline water (ENVO:00002010), including
CAGTGGAAGAGCAGGTAGAGATTGAAGTTAAAACCAAAAAAATGTTACTAATATTACCAAGAAAATACCTTAAGAAGCTAATAAGCCAAATAAATTAATGTGAAGTTGAGAAGGCACGAAAAATATATGGATTTGGATATTTCAAAGAGTTCGGCTGCTGATTTTGCTTTAAAATTAGTAAAAAATAATATGAAAATTGGTTTAGGTACGGGCTCTACCGCCAGAATATTTGTAAAGAAATTAGCTAAGGTAATTAAAACAAACTCACTAGAAATTATAGGAGTGCCAACATCGAATTCAACTATGGAATTGGCTACAGAATTAGGAATAGAATTGGCCAATCTTAATGAGGTAGGGAAACTAGATTTCGTTTTTGATGGTGCTGATGAATTTGACCCATTCTTAAATTTGATAAAAGGTGGAGGAGGAGCATTGCTTCAAGAGAAAATAGTGGCAAAAAGTGCCAAAGAAATGATTGTTCTCGCTGATGAATCAAAGCAAGTGAATGTTTTAGGAAAGTTTCCTCTTCCCGTTGAAATCGTTAGATTTGGTTCAGACAAAACGATTTCTCTTATTAAAGAGTATTTGGAAGATAATTTTGGGAAAGCACCCACCGTAACTTTAAGGCAGAAAAATGAAATACCATTTATTTCTGACGAGTCACATTTTATTATTGATATTTTTCTGGGAAAAATAGAGGAGCCAAAAAAGCTTAATGTTCAACTGAATTCTATTGTTGGTGTTGTTGAAACAGGGCTATTTACAGACATTGCTAGTTCTGTGGTTATTGGCAAAAGTGACGGATCAGTAGAGATATTAAAATAGGATAAAAGTATGGAATTCGAATATGATTGTTTTGTTATTGGAGGTGGGTCTGGTGGAGTTAGAGCGGCAAAACTGGCAGCTCAGGCAGGAAAAAAGGTTGGCCTTGCTGAGGAGTATAGGTTCGGCGGTACGTGTGTCATCAGGGGCTGTGTTCCAAAAAAACTAATGCTATTTGCATCTGATTTCAGTCAAGATTTCAAAGACTCAGTTGGGTTCGGATGGAGTGCGGAAAATATTAAATTTGATTGGAAAAAGTTTCTTGAAAGAAAAGATAAAGAAATCAAAAGATTAGAAGATATTTATCTTCAAGGTTTGATTAATGCTGGTGTAAAAACATTTAAGGCCAAAGCTAAAATATCTAGTGATAAAAGGGTAATTCTTAGTTCTGGTGATGTGATATCAAGTGAGAATATAATCATTGCTACCGGAGGAAATCCATTAAGCTTAAATGTAAACGGTTCAGATTTAGCGCTAACTTCGAATGAGATTATGAATATTGGTTCATTGCCTGAGAAGTTAATCATTGTAGGAGGAGGCTACATAGCTTGTGAATTTGCAAATATCTTTAATGGTTTGGGAGTAAACGTCACTTTGCTATACAGAGGGAGCCAAATATTAAGAGGCTTTGATAATGAGATAGCAGCTTTAGTCCAGGCAACAATGTTAGAGCGCGGTATTAACATCAAATTAGGAACTGAAATAGGGCAGATAGAAAAATTAAATTCAGGAGGAGAAATTGGGTTTAAGTTATCTTGTAGCAATGGAGAATCCTTAAATGGCGACCATGTCCTTATGGCAGTTGGAAGAAGTCCGAATACAAAAAATCTGGGCTTAGAAGACGCCGGTATAATTACAAATTCCACAGGAGCCATAGAGATTGATGATTATCAGGAAACCAACATAAAGGGTGTTTACGCTATTGGTGATGTAACAAATAGAATTAACCTAACACCAGTGGCGATTAGAGATGGGATAGCTGTTATTAGGACAATTTTTGGTTCTTTGCCAACTGTTCCAGACCATGAGCTTGTACCTTCAGCAGTTTTTACAAGGCCTGAAATTGGGACAATTGGGCTAACGGAGGAAGAGGCTCTAAAAAGTAAAAAAATACAAGTTTTCAAGACATTTTTTAAACCTATGTATAATGCTCTTGCAGAAAGAAATGAGAAATGTCTTATGAAAATGATAGTTGAATATGGCTCTGAAAAAATTCTTGGTATTCATATAGCGGGTGAAGGGGCTTCTGAACTCATACAGCTCGCCGCTATTTCTGTTAAGAGAGGTGCCACCAAAAGTGACTTTGATCGAACTGTCGCTGTCCACCCTACTTTGGCAGAGGAATTGGTAACATTAAAATAAGTTAAAATAAGTGTCTAATGGGGTCTTGATTTTTAAATTTTAATTCACATTTAATTACTAAGAAATAAGAAAGGTGCAAAAATGCCAATTAGCGATAATTCTGATGGTCCTTGGGGATCGGGAGGAAAGAAGAAGGGTTCTAGTAAGAAAGATAATAGCCCTTGGGGTTCTTCTGATGACACAGAGAAGTCAAACGGAAAGTCTAAGCCAACATCCTCTTCAAGCGCAGGACCTGAAATAGATGAAATTGTAAGGAAGGGCCAAGAACGCCTCAGGGTCCTTATGGGTGGAAAATCTGGAGGATCTGGTAATAATGGGGGATTAGGTCTTGGGGATGGTATTGGAAAGGGAGGGTTTTCTTTAATCCTGCTGGCTTTAGTTGGTATTTGGCTTTTCTTATCTTTGTATACTGTTAAGCCAGAAGAGAAGTCGATCGAACTTCTTTTAGGCAAGTATTACAAGACTGGTGAGTCTGGACTTAACTTTGCTCCTTGGCCAGTTGTTACAGCTGAAGTACTTACCGTAACTCGTGAGAATACAGAGGATATTGGAGTAGGTTCTAGAGGGGTGAGGCAGGATGAAGGTTTGATGCTTACGGGTGATGAAAACATTGTTGATATAGATTTTCAGGTTGTTTGGAATATATCTGACCCTGCAAAATATCTTTTCAATCTGGCTGATCCTCGTGAAACAATAAGAGCGACCGCGGAGTCTGCCATGAGAGAAGTCATAGGCCGTTCAGAACTTAGCCCTATCTTAAACCGGGATCGAGCAATGATTAGCGGAGAAGTAAGAGAATTAATTCAGGCTCAGCTGGATAACTATAGTAGTGGTGTCAACATAGTAAGATTGAATTTTGATAAAGCAGATCCTCCAAGAGAGGTAATAGATGCGTTTAGAGATGTGCAAGCCGCTGAGCAAGAAAGAGACACACTGGAGAAAAGAGCAGATGCATATGCAAACCAAGCGTTGGCTCAAGCTCGCGGAGAGGCTGCGCAGATTCAACAGGAAGCCGAAGGTTATAGAGCGCGAGTAGTAAATTTGGCTGTAGGTGAAGCCAGTCGCTTTGAGTCCGTTTATAATGAGTATATTCTCGCTAAAGACGTTACAAGAAAACGTCTTTATTTAGAAACTATGGAAAGAGTTCTTTCAGGAGTAGGTCTCGTAGTCATTGATGAGAAAATTGGAGGTGAGCAAGGTATAGTTCCTTATTTACCGCTTAATCAACTTAAATCAGGAGGCAATTAATATGAGACTTTCATCAGTTCTCTACAGTATTATATTTTTAGCAATTATTGTTGCGTATTCCTCTGTATTTGTTGTCGATGAGCGGCAAAAAGCATTGGTGCTACAATTTGGTCAGATTAGAGATATTAAGGAAAATCCCGGATTATCTTTCAAATTACCATTTATTCAGCAGGTAGTACGCTATGATGATCGTATTCTTTCTTTAGATACGGTTCCTTTGGAGGTAACGCCATTAGATGATAGACGTTTAGTGGTAGACGCTTTTGCGAGATATAGAATATCTGATGTGGTTAAGTTTAGACAGGCAGTTGGTACGGGTGGTGTGTCTTCTGCTGAGGTAAGACTTGAAAGAATACTTAATGCAGCACTAAGAGAGGTCCTAGGTTCTGCTCAATCTAATGAAATCCTTTCAGCCGAGCGAGTTGAACTAATGGCAAGAATTAGAGACGCAGCCATATTGGAAGCTCAGAATCTAGGCGTTGAGGTTGTTGATGTTCGAATTAAAAGAGCTGACTTACCAAGCCAAAACCTTGCAGCCACATTCCAAAGAATGAATGCCGAGAGGGAAAGAATGGCAGCGGATGAGAGAGCAAGGGGTAATGAGGCGGCGCAAAGGGTAAGAGCTTTAGCTGATAGAGAGGCTGTAGAGATAGTTTCAGCTGCAAAAAGAGATGCGGAGAAAATTAGAGGAGAAGCCGATGCTGAAACGACAAAGATATTTGCAGATGCGTTCGGTAGGGATCCAGAATTTTATGCTTTTGTGAGATCTTTAACAGCTTACGAAAACTCTTTAACTGAAAAGAATACTTCTTTCGTAATTTCACCTACATCTGAGTTTTTTAACTATATTACGGAAAGTGGGAATTGATACAAAAGATATTGTTTGCTTTGGGTGCAGTAGCAACTTTTGAAGGATTACTCTTGGCTCTAGCGCCACAGCGTACCGTGGAAGTATTAAAGAAATTTTCTGAATTAAGTTCAAGGCAACGATCTTATTTTGGTTTATTTACACTAATGGTAGGGGTAATTCTATTTTGGATCTCTGGTCTTTAAATTAGTTTATAATTAAATCCTTTATTGTGGAGGTTTGCTATGAAAATTACAGCGATGTCTAGGTATAGTACTTTAAATAAGTTAATAGCTTTCATTGCTATATTTTCTTTTTTCGTTTTCAGTATACAGTTTAGCTATCTTAGCGCAAAGACTGCACCTGAAAGCTTTGCAGATTTAATTGAAGAACTCAGCCCCTCAGTGGTCAATATTACCACAACTACTGTAATAAATGGGCGACCAAATGATAATTTGATTGTCCCAAGGGGGTCTCCGTTAGAAAAGTTTTTTAATCAACCTGATGGAGATAATAGACCTAATAGGAGGGGAACTGCTTTAGGGTCAGGATTTATCATTTCGGATGATGGGATAGTTGTCACCAATAATCATGTCATAGAGAATGCTGATCAAATTAAGGTAGAAATGATTGATGGGAATATTCTTAGTGCTGAAGTGATAGGTAGTGATCCAAAGACTGACATTGCTATCCTAAAAATTGATTCAAATGAAAGAATGCCTTTTGTCGAGTTTGGCAATAGCGATACTTTGAGAGTTGGAGATTGGGTTGTCGCAATAGGTAATCCTTTTGGACAAGGATTCTCTGTGTCTGCTGGTATAGTTTCTGCTAGAGGGCGTGAACTAAATGGTAGATATGATGATTATATACAGACAGATGCGGCAATAAACCGTGGAAATTCTGGTGGTCCTTTATTTAATACCGACGGTAAGGTAGTAGGAGTCAATACAGCAATTCTATCACCCAATGGACTTTCTATTGGTATTGGGTATTCAATGTCGTCAAACGTGGTTTCAAAGGTTGTAAGTCAGCTAATTGAATTTGGAGAGACACAAAGAGGATGGCTTGGAGTTAGAATTCAAGATATTTCAGAAGACATAGCTGAATCCCTTGGATTAGAAGATGTAACTGGGGCTTTAGTTACTAGCGTTCCAGAAGGACCTGCTCAAGATGCTGGGATACGCTCAGGCGATGTTATTTTAGGTTTTGATGGTGTAGATATCATTGATACCAGGTCTCTTATTAGAATAGTTGGGTCAAGTGAGGTTGGAAAAGTTGTGGTTATTAATTTAATTAGAGATGGAAAAAATATTAATGTTAATGTGAAGTTAGGAAGATTCGAAGAAGCTGAAGCTAAAGCAAGGAGGTCACAGGAATCTCGATCTATCAAAGTTATTGGAGGTTTAGCTTTGAGTGAGATTAATGAAAGAGTTCGTGCAGAACTTGAGATTGACGAAAGCGTGAGGGGGGTAGTTATTGTAGATGTTGAGCCAGGTAGCAATGCCCAGAAAAAAGGGCTTTTGGTCGGCGATATCATTGTAGAGGTGGGACAGGAGTTGGTAGAGACCCCTAAGCAATTTGAAGAGCAATTGAGTGTTTCAAAAAGCAAAGGAAGGTCGGCAGCGCTTTTGCTTGTTAAAAGAGGCGAACAAGAATTATTTGTTGCTTTACCTTTAGAGTGATTTAAATAAATTTATTTTTTCTATCTCATCTAGTAAGTACGAAATATCTTCTAATTTTATGGCGATAATATTTGTAACAGACTCTTCTTTTTGCAAAACTCCATTTACAAGCAGCAATTGTGAAAAGATTGCTGTGTTTTTATATTTTTGGAAGATATTTTTCCAACATATAATATTCGCTGTGCCTGTCTCATCTTCTAGAGTGATGAATAACGTACCATTTGCTGTGCGGGGTCTTTGTCGAACGATAACTAGTCCTGCGACCCATAAATTTGAATTTGATGGGGCATTTTCTAAATCTTTAATAAGTGTAGCAGGTGGAAATTTATACATAAGAATTTAAAGAACAAATATAGAACATTAACCTACATATAATAATTTATTTTTTCAATAAGTTTTTATAATTGAATTTGATCAGATAAAGAGTATTAATTTGTTATTAAGTAAGTCTTAAGGGTTAGGTAATGGTTAAAATAACATACATAGAGTTTAACGGTACAGAGCATGTGGTTGATGTTGAGGTTGGTATGACTGTAATGGAAGGTGCTAGAGACAACAATATTCCTGGTATTGAAGCTGATTGTGGTGGCGCTTGTGCATGTTCAACTTGTCATGTTTACGTCGACCCTGATTGGGTTGGGAAAATACCTGAAAAGGAAGATATGGAAGAAGATATGCTAGACTTTGCTTATTCTCCTGACGAAAATTTATCTCGTCTTACCTGTCAACTTCAAGTTACTGAAGAGATAGACGGTTTAATTGTTAGGATGCCAGAAAAACAGATTTAATTCTTAATTCCTCTCCAGCCTATATCTTTTCTAAAAACACCTTCTTCCCATTTAATTTTTGAAATGGTATCATAGGCTGATTTTCTTGCCTTTTTTAAACTGCTTCCTCTAGCAGTGACATTAAGTACTCTTCCACCATTTGAGTAAAATGAGTTCCCTATTTTTTTTGTCCCAGCATGAAAAAGCTTAAGATTAATATCTTCTTTGATTTTTGGGATATTTTTCAGAAGGCTACCTTTTTTATACTCATGAGGATATCCTTTAGAAGCTAGAACTACTGTCAAGGCATGATCGTTCGCCCAGTTTACCTTTGAAAGTGGTAAGTTTCCTTCCAAACAGTTGAGGATAATGTCAAGAATTTGCCCTCCCAGCCTCATCATTATCACTTGGCACTCAGGGTCTCCAAACCTAACATTATATTCAACTAAGGAAGGCTTGCCGTCATTAATCATTAGACCAGCATATAGTATTCCCTTAAATGGTGTTCCTCTACCTGCCATTTCTTTAACTGTTGGCTTAACTATTTCATTTAGAGCTCTGTCTTCTATTTCACTTGTTAAAGCAGGTGCAGGGCTATAAGCTCCCATCCCTCCAGTATTAGGACCTCTATCTCCATCTTTTAATCTTTTGTGATCCTGGGCTCCACCAAGTGATAAGCAATGGTAACCATCTGTAATTACAAAAAGACTAGCTTCTTCACCTGGCATAAATTCTTCAATTAATACTCTTTTATTTTTTTTGTTTGGAGTAAAAATATCATCTAGAGTTTTATTTGCTTCTGTTATGTTTTCAGAAATTGTTACTCCTTTTCCTGCCGCAAGGCCATCAAGTTTAATAACCAATGGGAAAGGACTTCCCGCAACAAATTCTTTTGCGTCCTTAATACTGCCAAACTCTTTATAATTTGCCGTTGATACATTGGCGACTTTACAAATATCTTTAGTAAATAATTTCGAGCTTTCCAGTTTTGCGGCCTCTCTGAAAGGTCCAAAAGTCTTAATCTTTGCAGCTACTAAATGATCTGCCAAACCATTTTCTAGTGGGCCTTCAGGTCCAATAACTACGAGATCAATATTAGTATTCTTGCAAAAGTTAGAAATTGCAACTGAATCAGTTATATCTATAGGGATAGATTTCGCTACTTCTGATATCCCGTCACTTCCAGGAGCGCAGTATAATGTTTCACATTTAGGGTTTTGAGATATTGCCCAACAAAGCGCATGCTCTCTACCTCCACTTCCGATGATTAATATATTCATGATTTTATCCAATATTGGAATTATAAAAATTTACTTCTAGAATAGAGTAAAATAATGTTCAAGTTTGTTATTTATTGGAGATTGAGTATTGACCAAAGATGAATCAAAATTTCAAAGAAATGTGATTGAGTACACTGTTTCAGAGATTTCTTTAGCGGTTAAACGAACCGTTGAAACTAATTTTGAAGTGGTAAGGATTAGAGGAGAAGTAGGAAGGCTTTCAAAGCCTGCATCAGGTCATGTATATTTAGATTTGAAGGATGAAAAGTCTGTTATATCTGGCGTAATATGGAAGGGCAGCTTTTCCAAACTTGAAGTTGTGCCCGAAGAAGGATTAGAGGTCATTGTAACTGGCCGATTAACCACTTTTCAGGGACAAAGTAAATATCAAATTATTATTGAAAAAGTTGAACATGCTGGCCTGGGCGCTCTAATGGCTTTATTAGAAAAGAGAAAACTACTTTTACAACAAGAAGGGATTTTTGATACAAATAGAAAGAAAAAAATTCCATTCATTCCAGATAAAATTGGTGTGATAACATCTGAATCTGGAGCGGTAATACAAGATATTTTGCAAAGGGTAAATGATAGATTTCCTGTAGAAATAATTTTGTGGCCAGTTTCAGTTCAGGGAAAAAAATCAGCCACCCAAATAACTAATGCGATAAGGGGATTTAATGCTCTTTTACCTTTACAAAATTCCCAAAGACCCGATGTTATAATAGTAGCTAGAGGAGGTGGATCTTTAGAAGATCTTTGGGGTTTTAATGAAGAATTAGTTGTTAGAGCTGTTTTTGAAAGCACAATACCAATAATTTCTGCTGTGGGTCATGAAACTGATACTACCCTTATAGATTTGGTAGCTGATTTGCGAGCAGCCACACCTTCAGCTGCTGCGGAGTTAGCTGTACCAGTTAGGAATGATTTAATTTCAATGGTTTTAGATCTTGAAGTAAGACGTCAAAGGGCTGAAATCAAATTTTTCAAAATGCTATCAGAAAAATTCTCGGATCTTATTAGAAGATTTCCAAAGAAGGAAAAACTTTTTGATTCACCTAGACAGTACTGCGATGAGTTTTTTAACAGGCTAAACTATTCAATAACATTATTAAGGAGTACAAAAAATTTAACACTAAAATCAATCGGTGTAGAGAAGCTGAACATAGAACTCTTAAGTCAAAGTGTGAACCTAAAAAGAGAAAGGCTAAATGGAATTGGGCAAAGGATAGAGCAATATGTCCTTAATGAGCATAAAAGGCAAAAGCAGCTACTCGAAAGTTTAAAAAGAATGCTGGAAAATTTATCGTACCGTAATACTTTGAAAAGAGGTTATTCATTGGTTTTGAACCCACAGGGAGATATAATTAGCTCGAAAAAAGGTGCTTTAAAGCATGAAAGATTAATATTGGAGTTTCAAGATGGACAATTGGGTACTAAGCCTGAGTAAGTTTCTAGCCTATAAATATTATAAAATATGAAGTAAATGAGAAATGTAATTGTTGTGAAGGAGTTGTTTCAAAGTGTCTTTTTTCGGTAAATTAAAAGCTAAACTTTTTAGATCTTCGTCGAAGCTTGATAAAGATATAGATAATCTAATAGAGGAGAAAAAAGAAAAGTCTGAAGAGCTAGACACTGTGCAAATTATCGACAAGACAAAAACCTCAGGGATAATAAATGAGCAAAATGACAAAGATATAATAATTGAAAAGGGATCTTCTTCAATAGAAGCTAATAGCAAGGAAAAGAAGAAAAAAAGTTTTTTTAAAAAAATAATTGAGCCAGTTAGGAAGTTAGTTAAGAAAAGAAAAATTGACGATGAGCTCTTAGAGTCTCTTGAAGATCTTTTAATTTCTGCTGATCTCGGTGTAAATACAGCAGTTAGGGTATCTTCGAAGCTGTCGGAAAAATTTGCTGGTAAAGAGGTCGGTACTTCTGAAATTAAATCTTTACTTTCTGAGGTAATCGAAGACATTTTAGAGCCAGTAGCTAAACCATTAGTTTTGAGTGATTTGTCTCCACAGGTAATTCTAATCGTTGGCGTGAATGGATCAGGGAAAACAACGACCATTGGGAAGTTAGCTGACCAGTATAAAAAGTTAAATAAAAATGTAATGGTAGCTGCTTGTGATACCTATAGGGCTGCTGCAGTAGAACAACTAGCCATCTGGGGGCAACGGGCTGGTGTGCCCGTGGTTGTGGGTGCCGAAAGGGCTGATCCAGCATCACTAGCCTTTGAGGCTTATGAGAGAGCCTCAAAAGAAGGTATAGATCTTCTTTTAATTGATACTGCGGGAAGGCTCCAAAATAAGAAAGATTTAATGGCCGAGCTTGACAAGATTGTAAGGGTTTTGAAGAAAAAAAATATTGACGCCCCGCATAACCGTCTAATAGTTCTTGATGCTACAACTGGTCAGAACGCTATAAATCAGGTCAGTGAGTTTTCAAGAATTTGTGATCTTACCGGCATAATTATGACGAAATTAGATGGTACGGCGAGAGGTGGAGTTTTGGTGGCAATTGCAGAGAAATTTTCATTGCCTGTGCATTTTATAGGGGTTGGGGAAACCATTGATGATTTACAGCCTTTTGAGCCAAGAGATTTTGCCAATGCTATAACGGGAGCATCCACCGAGAGTTTGACTTGAGCTGGCATGCCCTAAACAATGAAATCAATCTCTTTACATCAGAAATTGCAACCCTTTTAGCTCTTATTTCTGCAATTGCACATGCTGCCTTTGGAGCACTCCAAAAAGGTAAACACAACCCTTGGCTTGTGCGAGGTTCAATGGATTTCTGGTATTTTTTGATATCATTACCAATCGCACTGTTTCTCGTGCCATTTCCCACTGCAGCAGATTGGATCTTATTATTGGGAGCTTTTGTAATCCACACAATATATAAGATATTTAATCTGATGGCTTACACTAGGGCAGATTATACAGCCGTTTATCCTGTAGTTAGAGGTATTAGTCCGATAGCTACTATTATATTAGCATTTTTTGTTTTTGGTGAAGTTTTTAGTTTAGTCCAATGGACTGGGGTTGTGATCTTATCAATTTCAATAATATTTCTTGGTGCCAATGATATAACCAGAAATAAGTCTGACATGTTTAATTTGCTAGTAGCTTTATTTTTTGCATCCATTACGGGAATCTTTGTTGCATTATATACTGTTTTCGATGCTTTTTCTGTTCGATCAATTGAAAATCCATTTACTTTTATAATCTGGTTATTTGTTCTCGATGGTATTGTTATTCCAGTATATTCCTTTTGGAAGTGGGAAAGTTTAACAGTAAAAGTTGCGCTGCCACCGCTAATGTTTAAGGGAATTTTGGGCGCTTTTTTAGCCTATTTAAGTTTTGGAAGCCTAATGTTGGCCTCTAGAATAGATAATGTTGGTCAAGCAGCAGTTTTACGTGAAACAAGCGTAATTTTTGCTTTATTCTTTGGTTGGTTTTTCCTAAGAGAAAGAGTAGGATTATTCAAAACTATTTTAATAATATTTATTGCACTAGGAGCTTTTCTAGTAAAAATTGGGACCTAGAAATGGAAAAGAATGAAAACCAGATGACTAAATTCTTACTAGAGTTTGGCCCTGTAGTAGTGTTTTTTATATCATATAAATATGCGCCACTTGGAGAGGAGTTCATTGATAAACCCGATCTTGGAAAAATAATTTTTGCCACAAAGGTTTTTATTCCCATAATTTTTCTTTCGCTTTTGATTGGTTGGCTACAAACTAAGAAGCTCGCGACAATGCCATTGTTTACAGCTATAATAGTATTAGTTTTTGGAGGTTTAACCATATGGCTGCAAAATGACACCTTCATAAAGATGAAGCCAACAATTCTATACCTCTCGTTTGGAGGCATTTTATCTCTCGGTTTGTTAAGGAAAAAAAGTTATCTTAAGAGCCTTATGGGTTCAGCTTTACTTTTGGAGGATGCGGGGTGGTTCATATTAACTAGGAGGTTTGCCATGTTATTTCTTCTTTTGGCATTACTCAATGAGATTGTATGGAGAATGTTATCTACGGATCATTGGATAACCTTTAAAACGTTTTTACTCCCACTAGCTACTTTTGCATTTCTTTTTTTTCAGTATCCTATATTTCGAGATTACCTTATAGAAAAGAAGAATGAATAGGAGCCCGCAATTCACTTGGACATTTTTGGTAAGAAATCTTCATCGAATATTTTTTTAGTCATGGGTCCAGCGTGTCGATGGATTATAATTCCTGAACCATCGACCAAAAATGTTTCTGGTACACCGTATAGCCCCCAATAAATTGCCATCCTGCCATTTTTATCTAAACCTAGTTTCTGGTATGGATTTCCCAATTTTTGGAGAAAATTTTTAGCGTTACTTATTTTATCCTTATAGTTTACCCCATAAATTGAGTAACCATTTCTACTTAGGTCCATGAATAAGGGGTGTTCGGCGCGACATGGTGCGCACCAGCTTGCCCAAAAATTTACTAACTTGAAGCCATTAGAGTATAAATCTTTAGTTTCTAGGTTATTAACACCCTCTAATTGATCTAAAACAATTTCAGGCACTTCTTGTCCAATTAGAACGCTTTTTAGCTTAAAATTTTTGTCGCTGGATTTTAGCTTTACATTTATATCGAAAATAAAAATCCCTATTAAGCATATAAT
>CEVZ01116990.1_pt1 | contig 12659 bp, 5 predicted proteins | sample 361371 | NCBI WGS metagenome assembly CEVZ01 (sample SAMEA2620217, study PRJEB7988) | marine metagenome | isolation source: saline water (ENVO:00002010), including
AATGCTACCTTTTTCGATCACAACGGTCAAATGGCTGCTAACATTTTAGAAATTGCTAATTCTGGTTCACCTACTGCCAGTTGGATTGCCTCGGCTAAAAAAGTCGCTGCTGGAACTAATTATAGAACTGAGTTCCCTATCAGTGTTGGACCCAGTTATGTTCAAGGTGACCGAGGTATCAACCAAGCCCTACAAGGAACTGCTGGTTCTACTCCAGCCAATGTAGTCACACCTGCACCAGCCTCTACACCCCCTCCCGCACCCACCCCCGAAACTGAAGAAACTGTTGAAGAAGTTACTGAAGAGGTTGTAGAGGAAGAACCTGAACCCACTGTTGTCGTAGCCGAAGGCGAAACTGCTATGAATGACAACCTTACTGCTAAAGCACAAAAAGGATTTGATAATGCTGCTAAAGATGACCGTCGTTTGTCAATCCCTAAGTGGGAAGAACGTGACAAAACTACCAGTGGTATGTATCCCTATCCTCTAAAGGAACAACCAATTTATTTCGTTCTCAATCCTTCATCTGAGGACGCTTCCATGCAGATTATTAATATGTATTCCGATCCTGAAAATTGGGATGCTGACCCCACTGCAATTAGTCACACCACCGACCAAGGTGTGTTGATTGTTCAAGAAGGTAAGAAAATCAAGTTTACTACTATGGCCAACCTTAAGGGTAATGGTATGGCAGAAAACCTCACTTCTGATAATGTTTCCAATTTTACTCTTAAGTGGTCACGCCCCGGCAGTGGTGAAAAGATTGAACTCTTTGAAGCCCAAAATAAAAATGGAGCCACTATCTTTAAGGTTATTGATGGCACTATTACTGAATTAGTTTCTAACAGAGCCACTATTGCTTCTGCTCCAAATGCCCTTTTGGTTACTGAACCGGGTGCAGTAAACCTCACTGAAAATGTATTACAAATTATGGTTTCCCCAACTGGAGCCGATTTGGTTAGTGCGACTGATTTTGGTTTCCCTACCAACGGTGAATGGACCGAAAATATGGCTCAATGGTTCCTTGGAGATGGAAAAGGCTCACTCACTTTTAACTATTCTACTAAGGTTGATACCAAGGCTACAGTAGATGTTTACGAACAAGAAATCGCTGACTTTGATGGCACTACTATTCCTGCTGACGATCTGTTGGCCAGAGTTGCAGGACAAGTGGACCAAACTATGGACGTGCAAAATAAATATATTAAGGTCTTTTTGAACCTTGACTATGCTGGTGCTCGCACCAGTGATTTGTTTAGTGGCCGTATCCAAGATTCTGAAAGTAGAATTATTGCTTTGATTTTCCCGGGCGACCAGATTGATTTAGACCTTGAAGGAGTTAACTCCGAACTTGGCCTAACTGACCAACTTGACAAAGTTATGGCTCTCAAAGAAGTAAAAACCAGCACTCCTGTTCCTGTGATGGATAGTGATGGCAACTCTTTAGGTTATGATTCTTGCAGTGATGCTACTCTTACCTTTGAACACAATGGTAAAACTAAAGTTATTCAGATACCCAATGCCGATGGTGAACTCATGGCTTATGACAAAAACGGTGACACTATCAAGGGTCAAGTAGATTCCATTGAAGTTCACTCTGGAAACGCTGCTGCCATGTATGAAACTCAAAAGATGATTCGTCGTAGCAACCGTATGTCACCTTCTTTCAACCTTCCAAATCCTTCTGCTTCTGACCAAAATGCTACTGCTTCCGTTGCTTTCCGTATCGGTCGTAAATATTATGTTATTGGTCGTCGTGGAGGACAACCAGTTCTCATTGAACTCGATCTTAATTATCAACAGGAGGCTCAATAATGACCGAAGAATACTTTAATGCTGACGAAGATGAAGAAGAAGTTGAAGAACTTCAACCCTTGGATATTGAAGACATGGAAGACCTAATGGAAGAAATGGATATTGAAGTTTCTGATGTTCCTTCCGAACCTGATGTTGAGGAACTCATGGAAGATATTGAAGATTTTTCTCAAGACGAGTCATTCTTTGAGGAATTAGACGATACTGAAGAAGTCATCGCTGAAATCCCTGACAGCCCACAACCTATGAATAACTTAGGTGTTGATGAAGAAGAAGTAGATGCTATTAAAATGGCTATGGAAGGCGACTACTTGGCTGCTGTTTTAGAAGATGATGAACTAAAAGGATTGCTTCCTAATGAAGTTACTACACCTATTTTCGTTCCCGAAGGTGAAGCCCAATTAGATGCCACTCAAATCGCACTCCAAAATCTGGAAGCCATTATTGGTGATAATGCTACTAACTTAATTGCTCGCATCGCTAAAGAACGTGGTGGATTGTCAGATGTAGTTTCTATTACTCCCTTAACCGATGTGGCTCGCATTGATATTCTGGACGATCGTGATGGACGACCAAGATTTATTCAATTATCTGACATTAATGGTGCCGATATTACTGCTAACTTAGGACTCCCACTCAACCAAGATAACGAGGTTGAAGTGCAACAAGTTCTGGATAACTCAGTGTTTACTAATTTAGAACACGATTCCATTAACCGATACAAGGCAGATGGCATGGGTGCTTCTCTTATGGGTGCACTCAAGGAGTTCCAATCACTTATTGGTGAAAAGGAACGCCGACAACAACGTGTTGATTTGCTTAAGTGGATGCGAACCCTTATCTTTAAACTCAACGATGTTTTCGGGTTTGACGATTACAAACAACTGGAAGCCTTGATTGCAGCATGGTTGATGAAGAACTCTACCTGTCGGTTGTCTGGTATCCCCGGAACTGGAAAGACCACAGTTATTGAATGTGCTTCTACTCTCTTGGCTAACTCCTACGGTTATCACACATCTAAGACCTATTGTGCTGGTGAACAATACTTAACCAATTTAGGTAGTTCTGCCGATATGCGTAATTTCTTTGCTGACAACTCCAGTAGTGACAACATTTACCAACCCTTGATTTTTGAGAAGGGTATGTATTATGATATTAACTACAACCAAAAGTCCTACGCCGATACTGCTGGCGTTTGGGAAACATGGCGATTTACTTCTTGGTCTGCACCCGCATTGACCGCAGGAAATAATTATAATTATTCTGCCCCACAACGCAGTGGTTCTTACCTCTATAACTTTAAGTTCCTTCGCAACCAAGAAGAAGAAACTACTAACCATCGTGGAGATATGTTGTTCCCACCTGTAGACTCCAAGCGTGAAGTTACTATTGAAACTTACCGCAACCTACTACAAAACTGTTGGGAAGTTCGTGTTCCAAAGGATTTTGACATTGGACTCTGGAACGATATGGGAACTAACTCCTATGCCGACCACCCTAACTGGGATCCGTCTTCAGAAGAATACAAAGAAACTGAAAAAGAAATCTATGTTAAGCCTATCAAGATTTTAGATGGCCAAGGTCAGTTTATTGCCTTTGAGCAAGGAACCAAACCCAGTTATGGACCGTTTGAAATGTCCCTTCGCAACGCTAAAGTAAACTCTTCTTTCTATGGTCAAATTATGGGTAGTATTCCTGAAGAGGCTCGTAAGCAACTTATCTTTGCTGCTGAACTTGATGGTATCTACACTGATGCTGGCCGAAATGAAGGATACTGGCTTCGTGAAATGATGTGCCACTTCTTGCGTGATATTCGTGCTACTTCTCGTGGTGGTATTGATGCTATCGGTATGGAAATGCTCGGTGAAATTGGTGTGGCTAAATTAGATTATGACAAGCGACCTGATGAAGTTCTTTACGGTCTGGAAATCCAGAGTGTTGAAGAAACCTCTGCTATCACTGGTGCTACTACCAACACTTTCGTGTTTGAACCAGAACCTAAACCTATTGTTACTCAACCTATTAAGTTCTTCAACGAAGCCAACCGTTCTCAATCTGGTGTAGAAGACGCAATTCTGGGTCTAATCGCTGAAAGAAAGGTAGAATATCGTGGTAAAGTTTTCAACTCACCACCTTTCGTTGCTTGGATGGATACCAACCCTCACCAAAAAGGAAACGACTTGGCGTTTACCGACCGTATTGATATGGAACTACTCTTCCGTTCAGTCGGACTTGGTGGCCGTTATGACCAACTTATGGGTAAATACGGTGGCGGAGGCAGTGGTGAACCACAACTTCGTATCGTTAAAGAATTGACTCAAAACAACCGTAAAACACTCGTGCCTATGCGTATTGATGACTTAATGAAGGTGTGGACAACTGTCGGCAGCCTTGGATTCACACCCCCGGGATCTTCTTACAACGGTCTGCGTGATATCGGTATGATTTCTATGCTGTTCTCCCAGCGTTTCGCTAAGCGACCTACTTCTATTGCTGCTGGAAACGATGAGTTGGAATACAGTTTCGCTACTGGTGTAGGTAACATTCACGAATCTCCACTTTTGGACTATTCTATTACTACTAACACTGAAACTTCTGGAGAATCCACCACAACACCCCTGATTGGAGCCGAAGATGCTGACTCAATTCTATCTTTCGGTGATTTCGGAACTTCTGATGACTTGTCTCACGTTCCATCAGCCTTTACCCGTGTTCTCGGTTTCCGTTTCACTAACTCTATTGTAAAATTGGCTCAAGCCTTCTCTTTCCTTCGTGGAAAGGAATATGTTGGTCGTCAAGATATTCTGGACGCTGTTCCTTATTGTTTGGCACATCGTTTGGGTCGTGCTAAGGCTGGTGCTCTTGACCTGCAAGGTAACAACAAGGGATTGGACGGTTCACAAATTAAATATGTTAACGAGCAAGAGTTCTTGCGTGAAGTTCTGGTTCGTGGATACATTCAAAACAAGGGCGTTACTACAGGTGTAGGTCAAGAAGGACAAAATCTATTGGACAACTTCGATCTGTTCTACCAACGTTGTCGTGATGTCTTGGCTTCCGTGCCATCAGTTTGGCAATACGAGCGAGATGTCTTGCTTCCACTTCACCAAGAAATTAAGGATTCCAGCGAATCTTCACTTTCAGAAATTACTCCAGTTCACTGGCACATTTCTACCATGGTTATGGAAGAAGAACGTATGGCTACCAACAACCCCGGTTCAACTAACAAACCACAACGTAGTTATACTGTAGAAGATGCAGGCGTAGATGGTAGTTCTCGCCAATTAGGAGACTACAACTCTATGTATTCCTACTTCCAAAACCTAATTTTGGACCCAACAGGTAGTGATAAAGAGCCAATTCTCTTTGATTATTTCCGAGTTCGTGGTATCATCGCTCGTGATGTAAACTTATTTACTAACGACCGTCAACGACTCTTGCAGATGTTGGATTCTGAAATGCGCTCCATTTCTGGTTCTTCGGTCTTGGATTCCGAAGTCAATGAAGTTTCTGGCTGTGTCACTGGTTCTATTATTCCACTACCACAGGCTGTTACTGCACCACCACCCGGAACTCGTCAAGCCCCAATGCAAAATGATTTCTTCGGAGATGCTAACAACGCTCCATTCCCACGACCAAACCGTCTGGGTTGGAGAACTTACTTTGACAGCATGGGACCTTATGGTATCTTGATTAACCGTGGTCAAACCAATGGACTTAACGGTTTGCTACTTGGTAACTCTGGTAGTATTGCTTCTCCATTAGGTGCTGACTTGGCTACAGCAGTAAACAACGCCGACCAAGGATTGCGAGTTATTGGTCGCTATCAGGTCGGCAGCACTCGTAGTGGTAGCCGTGTAGAAATCGGCAGTGTTCTCAACAACTTCCAGAAAACCTTCGATCAGTATGTTACTGATGGTCATGTCTTCACCAACTTCGGTGATGCTTCTAACATGACTATGCGTAAAATCTCTTTGGAAGATTGGATTAAGCAAGCCTCTCGTGCACTTCAACAAAACATTCGTGACCCCACCAATGCCCCCGAAGATGATGTTATCGGTTGTTTCGTTCTCAAACACGCTCCAACTACTACCCCACAGGCAGGTAACCGTGGTATGCACGGTGACGACACTTTGCGTTTGTGGGTCAGACTACAACGAGCAGGCGACCAAGCCGAATCTCAACCTTCAGAATCTGATGCTGAATATGTTACTATGTTGTTCACTGCTGGTATTTCTTCCGCTATCGGAACTACCCAAAGCGACGAAAAGGGACAGTTGGCACAAGGCACACAAATCTACATTGTTCCTGCCGATGTTACTGAACAGTATTACACCCAATCCTTTACCGACAACAACGCATGGTCAGGTGCTTTCAATAGTTATATGACTGAATTAACTAAAGGTTTGCCAACCAAGCAACGCATTAAGTCCAAGGCTTGTTTAGTAGATGCTGGAAATATGTCACTGCAAGATCGTAACTTCTTTAACGCTCGGTTCAAAGATTGCCTACAATGATAAAGTTTATATAGCGTGGACGTAGAATAATATCTATGGCCGACAACGCTATTCAACAAGCCAACGATGAGTTTGCTGATGCATGGGCTTTTTTGCGACAGGCTACTGGTATTCCCAGTTCTGTCAAATGTTTCTTAGGCAATTCTTTCAAAGGTGCAAAAACTGATTCTAAAAACGTAGAGTTTAGTGATAGTTTTATGCAGAAGTGTATCGCTGCTAATTTCCACGGCTATCCTGCCGACCATATTGCTCGTATTGCTGGCACTGTTTTCGTTATCGGACACGAAATTGGACACCTTACTGTTCACCCCGGCAGAGGCTGTGATTGGCAAAAAGAAGTTAAATCCTATCCTTGTGCCCCCAGCCAACAAGGTATGTGGTCTAACGTTTTGTCTGATATCGTAGTTAACTACAATGTTACTCGCTGTTTAGATTGGAAGCGTATTCCTGATAAAAATACTGAAGCCATGTATCGTAAAGCCATGAATGAAGGGCGAATGTGGGAAGTTTTAACTCGTCAATGTGGTTCTGGCCCCAACCGAGATGAACACCTAACTCGTCATGCTGACTTGCGTGTGCGTGGTAAATTGGTTGATAACCGATGGGCACCACCCGGCGGAAAACCCGGAGAGTTAGATGGATTAGATCCTGTCACTGGTAAACCCACTACTTTGACTCCACTATATCAAACCGTGCAAGGTCATGGTTTAGGCACTCAATTCTATCCACCTATTGGTTTTTGTTTAGGTTCAGGATTAGACCCCAACCGATGGGCTAAAGTTAGATTAAGTAAATCTATTACTGCTTATCAAGATAGTAACACTCAAGAAATATACTGTTATCCTAATTCTCCATCCTCTCCTCTCGGTGGAACTGGAAATAAATTAGGTTCACTCAGCCCCGGCGATTACGTCGTAGAAGATGTAGTTCATTACGGCGGTGCTGTTAATTCTACTGAACCTGCTCCACCACGTTATTATAAAATTAAAGGTCAACTTTATCCTGCCCAATACTTTGATAGTTTGTGTCCTGATTGTGGTTTAGTTATCACCAATCAATTTATCAATGCTTACCAACCCTCTGACTTCCCTGAAGGAAGTCCCGGTCGTGACCATAACTTTATGTATCGTATGTTGTTGACTCAAGAGTTTGCTGGCAACGCTGCTACCGGAGGATATGGAACACTCAAAGGAAAGGATGCTGCCGCCGCTTGGATTGCTGATATTGCCTACCCTAATCATGTGGCTTACAAGGAGATGAAATAATGCCTACTTATGACGACCACCCATTTTATTCTGCCAAAGGGCAAAAAATCATGTTAGATATATTTAACGGGATTTATCAAACCGATCCTAACGATGCTACCACTATCCAAGACACCGATGGAAAAGAAATGGTTAAACATTTCATGAAAAATAAAGCCGGTATTGTTTACAACATTCGCAAGTATCTTTCCAGTTATACTCCTATTAATGCTGACCAATCTTATGATTCTGGTATTTACATTTGTGACCCCAGCATGGGTGGTTGCGGTCGTCGTGACTTTATGTATAATTGGGAGTTCGTAGATTTCGGTGTTTACGGCAACATGAAAACATGGCGAGGCAACGTAGATTTAATTTCCAACAAAATGAACGGTCAGTCTGGTTTCTTAGTTATGACTCGTGTGCGTTGTAATGATTATGTCGTCTGTAAAGATTGTGGTGAACAATGGGCCACTCAAAATCCGGCTGGTCAGATTTGTATCTATTGTAGTTCTTCTAATGTAGAAAAGCGAGGCTGTGGTAAAGAAAGTTATGCTAAACATTTCGTCAAGGAACAAAGTATATCTATGCTTCGTGCTGAAAACCAACAAATGGTTGAATCTCAAAAATATGTGTTGGTTATTCAACCTAAAGGTAAAGTGGCTAAATTAGAGGGTGGCCGACCATTTGCTTATCGTTTAACTTATGAAGGACCTCGGTATGACCAACAAACCAATACTTTTGAAGAGGCTTGTAATCACATTCCGATTTTAGAAGTCGGTTATCAAATTGGTGCCTATAAGCGACCTTATGGTTTTAAGTGTAATACTTGTGACCACGAAAGATTTTTCCCTCCACCTAATACCAGATATCCTTTTGGTAGACCTATGACTCAAAACGAAGTAGACATGACCCCTACCACTAATCCTAACGTCCCTCAAACTGGTGGTCTTTACCGAGGTATTGGTAAAAATAGTAGCGATCGGTGCACTGAAGCAGGGTGTAGTGGAATATATTTACCTCAAATGGGTTGGGAAGTAGGAAGTCCTAAAGTTTTAGGACCTACTAAGGAATATAAACCTGAATATGTTGCTGAAATGTCACAACAACAATTCGCCCGTGCTCAAAATGCTATTCCCAGCCGTTATCCCATCAGTGCTATGAGACACGCTTTCACCATGGACCCCATGATTATTTGTAATGCTCACATGGGTAGAGGAGGCTTGAGTGATTGTAAAGATACTATGTGGACTGATTCTGCTTTGTCTCGTTGTTTGGTTTGTGGAAATCAAAATACTTATGACATGACTGGAAGACAATGTGGTGGTCAATCTTCTAACAATTGGCAGTGCACCAATGCTGGAAATCAATGGGAGGTTTTGCCACCCGGACGTAAGTTAGATCAATGTAAATATTGTGGAGACAATACTGATGCTGCTAACTTACAAGAGTTTAAGGGAGTCGGTGGACGACCTTTCTTATTCCCCAGTAAAAAATTAATTATTTCTCCTAAGCAAGATGGTGGATTCTTGACTACAAAAGATGTTACTGGCCGAGCCATTCGTGACAAACCTGTGTGGGCAATATATTTAGATTCTGCTGATGGTGATGATTATCGTTTTGGTATGTCTTTGGCAGGTATCCATACTTCTGCTATTGTTCCCACTTCTTTAGAACAAATCCGCACCCAAGACCCCGGCGGAGGCTCATCATTAGGAATTAAATGTGAACACGATCCCGTGATGATGCCTAATGGACAAACTCAAAATAATAGTGGCACTCCCACCACACCTGAGCCACAAGGTTGTTGCCAACTACCTAATGGCACCAGCCTCATGACTACCGAAGCCATTTGTGATGCCCAGAAAGGAACTTACATGGGCGATGGAGTTACTTGTGTTGAAGCCAAGATTTCTGGTGCTCAACAACAAACCGGACCTTGTTCTGGAGTAACATGGAGTGGACTTACCTTTATGATTGCTGAAGGTCGTGCACAACACGCTTACAAAAATAGTAAAAACCGTTGGGTTGATGAATCTGTAGAATGTCGTAGTTATCGTGACCCCGCTAATCCCAGCACACCTTTGACTACACCCGTTACCTATCCTCGTTTCATGATGGGACCTAACTATGACCCTCGTGTGCAAAACGGCACCATGGATATGGCTCGTCGTTACGAGTGGTGCGATGATAAAACTCACGTTATTTGTGACCCCTTCCATACTGGGGCTTTGTCTACCGTTACTACCCAAACAGGTGGTGAAATCGGCATTACTACCCACGATATTACTCAAGTTGGCGTTATTGATGACCCTAACGACGGTCGTGTGGCTATGATTAAATGTAAAACTTGTGAACAAATCTACAAGAAAGGTAAGCGTCTGGCAGAAAAGAACGCCCCTGATAAAAATAAGTTAACTCCTTTCCCAAGCAGTGATTGGACTTTGATTGGTGGAGGCAAAGATTTACAAGATGCTTTTGAAAAGAATCTTTATTATCCCGGTATGGGTGTCCTCTCTTTCCGTAAAGGAAAAGGACAAATCAAGGTTACTGGTTGGAAAGATCGTAATACTCCTGAAATTACAACTCCTAAACCTCGTCAGTATTCCTTAGAAGTTTTCAAGGCTGAATTGGCTACAGAAATGACTGGTCAAGGTGGACTAATCCCCGGATTTTGGAATTGGATGCACGTTCCGGCTCAGAAAGAAGGTAGTCAGAAAATGAACGAGGCCAAAGGTAACGTGGTGATACTATGAGTGAAGTAGATGTTAATAAATTAAAAGACCCTTTCGTGTGGTTAGAACCTATTGGAGATTGTGATGCTGAAGAAAAACCATTCGGTTTTGAGAATCCGCTTCGTGCTTTCTATGATGAAATTGCACCACCCTTAGTAGAAAAACCTAAAGCCCCTCGCACCCCATTAGCCCCTATTCGCACTACTACTTGGGATCCATCTCAAGGTATGAAGGGTGCTAAATATCCGACTTTCGTCCCACTTCCACTCCCCGGCACTACTCCAGTTACTGCTGCTCAGGCTCGTGTGCCTCGTGGTAAATCTGGTAAAAACACCATGGTAAACTTAATTGTAGATGTATCTGGTTCTATGGGTGCTACTGCTGCTTCATGGAAAGGATATACTTTCGGTCGTTGGGAAGTGGCTCGTATTTGTGCTGCTATTATGATTAAACAATGTATGTTAGGTGATGACGCTTTCGCTATCTATGAGTTTGAATCTTATCCTAATGTCCTATGGAAAGGTCCATCTTATCAACACCAAGATTGTATTGATTATATTACTTCTTACGATATGGGTGGCAACTTCTATGGTCGCAGTTTTGGTTACTTGCCTTTCTATCCTCGTGGTGGAACTAACATTCCTTCTGGACTCAGAGAATGTATTCGTGGTATGGAGGGACAAGGAATTGATAAAGCCGTCACTATTGTTATCACCGATATGTGGGACCAAGACGGAAGTTATATTTTTAATGCTGCTATGGCTGATGCAGGAGGAAATTATGCTGGTAAGTCATGTGATGAAGTGTTAAGAGCCTATGGACCTACTTTCTATATTGCTATCGCAGATATTAATAGTAAGCAAGCCGGTGAAAAAGGTATGGCTGAACTCAGCCGAAAACTCAATGAAGTGCACGGTAAAAACATAACACCACCACCCGGACTTTTTGAAGCCATTGATTCTACTAACTCCAGTTCCGCTATCAGTTTAGGTGGCGGTATGGCTAAAATGGCTCAGATGACTAAGTGATTAAGATGAGCACAATAGATGTAACTAAATTGAAGGACCCCTTCGTTTCTTTAGACCCCCTTCCATGGCCAGATTATGAAGACCCCTCTTTTGAATATGATTGCCCCTTAAGAAGAATGTTTGAGGAAATAGCACCACCTTTGGTGCAAAAACCCAAAGCCCCTCGCACACCATCAGCCCCGATTAGAACTACTGCTTGGGACCCATCTCAAGGTATGAAAGGAGCAAAATATCCTACCTTTGTCCCATTACCACTGCCCGGGACTACACCCGTAACCGCCGCCCAAGCCCCCGTAAGTAGAGGTAAACATGGGTTAAACACTTTAGTTAATTTAGTTGTAGATGTGTCTGGTTCTATGGGTGCTGCTGCGTCAACATGGAAAGGACATAACTTTAAAAGGTGGCAAATAGCCAGAATTGTTGCAGCCATTATGGTTAAACAATGTCAACTGGGAGATGATGCTTTTGCTATCTACGAGTTTAATGGCTACGGACACACCCTTTGGAAAGGACCATCTTATGATTATATAGATTGTATGAATTATCTAACCAGTTGTGGAAACGACACCCCCATTCTGGGACCAAATGGCACGATAACTGCCTACCCACCATTCTACCCTCGTGGTGGAACTTCAATAGCATCTGGATTGAGGGAATGTATTCGTGGGATGCAAGGACAAAAATTGGATAAAGCCGTGACTATTGTTATCACTGATGAAGTATCCAATGAAGGTCAAAATATCTGGAATGCGGCTTTTTCTCATGCACCTAACTCTGACAAATCCTGTGATGAGTTATTAAGATCTTATGGACCTGTTTTTTATATTGGTATTGGTGCATGGAGTGAAAAACACCGAGGAGAACAGGCTATGGAAAACCTAAGTAAAAACTTTGACAATTACTATGGAAAGAAAAATTATGCCATTTGCATTTTTGAGTCCATCAACCCTAACAACAATAATTCTACTATGGCTCTGGCAGGCAATTTAGTAAAAATGGCACAGATGACTAAATAGATTTATTTACCATAAACTACATATAGTTGTGCAGGGAAGTTATATCTATGGGTAAACCTCAAGAGAAATTACAGGACCCCAAGGATCGTGTCCTGTTAGGCAAAGATATTCATTTCTCTGCCTATGGAGATGATTCACTTATCTCACAGGTTCTGTTTATTACTGGAAAGCGTGGTAGTGGAAAGTCATGGACTGCTGCGGTTCTGATGGAAGAGTTCGCTCGTTTGGGATTACAGTTCGTTTGTTTTGACGCTTTAGATGCTCACGGACACTTGGCGGAACAAATGCCCGGAGTTGTCCCGTT
>CEVZ01140380.1_pt1 | contig 12651 bp, 10 predicted proteins | sample 361371 | NCBI WGS metagenome assembly CEVZ01 (sample SAMEA2620217, study PRJEB7988) | marine metagenome | isolation source: saline water (ENVO:00002010), including
AAGCAATAGAATTGAAACCGGATATGTTATCAGCAATTGACCATATGGGCGATTTAATGCAGATGTTAGGAAGATTTGAGGATGCTGAGATTTACTACAAAAAATGTATATCTATTGCTCCTACTTATAATTCTCTTACAAAAAGTCTGGCTTCGAGGCTACAAGCTGAAGGAAAATTTAAAGAAGCTCTGAGTTTATTTGATAGTTATGACACACCTGATTCTAGAAGCAGAGCAATTGCATGTCTATACGCTTTGGGAAAAACTAAAGAAATTTATAAGAGAATTGACGATAACCAAAAATTAGATGATAAGAATATTGGAATTGCAGCTTTTTCTACATTTATAGCTCAAGATCAAAAAAAAGATACGGCTAATAGGTTTTGTAGAAACCCATTAGATTTTTTACATATTTCTAACCTTTCATCAAAGATTAAAAATTCTAATTTTTTTATCGAAAATCTTATTAATGATTTAAAAAATGTTGGGTCAATATGGGATCCACCTAACCAATCTGGAAATGGAGGGTTTAAATCTATAGGTAATTTATTTGAGTATTCGAATTCAAATATAGTCACTTTAAAAGAGATTATTTTAAAAGAGATAGATGTATATTATGAAAAATTTCAGAATGAGAAATGTACCTTTATTGAAAAGTGGCCGGTTGATAAGAATCTATTAGGCTGGCATATTATCCTTAAAGAGGATGGATATCATAATTCTCATATACACCCTGAAGGTTGGTTAAGTGGTGTTATTTATTTAAAAGTAGTTCCAACGCTTAATGAAAATGAGGGAGCTATTAAATTTGATTTAGCTGTTCCTGATTATCCAAACCTTAACTTACCAAATAAAATTCATAATCCTCAAATAGGTGATATAGTTTTTTTTCCTTCATCCTTGTATCATGGAACTGTACCTTTCTCTACGGATACAGAGAGGATAATTGTTTCTTTTGATTTACAACCGGATTAGTAAAATGGAAAAAGACATCAACAATTTACTTAAAAAAGCTATTACACATCATCAAGAAGGAGATTTAACTCAAGCAGAAAATCTTTATAGAGAAATTTTGGAAATACAACCCTCTCATTCTGATGCAAATCATAATATAGGTATCTTGGCTGCAAGTATTGGTAAGTTCGAGATGTCAGTATCTTTTTTTGAAAAGGCAGTAATTAGTGATCAAAAAAAAGAACAATATTGGGTTAGTTTAATTGGGTCACTGATTAAACTTGGCAAAATTCATAAAGCTCGTGAAATATTATCCGCAGCCCTAGAAGAAGGATTTAATAGTGATAAGATTAAGCATGCCTCAGTGATATTGAATCCATCAACAAAACTTGAATTCTTTTATAATTATTTAAAATCAATAGGAGTTTTTAATTCTGAAAGCAATAATATAATTAATGGTGATGGAGAAATAATTCCTCTTTTGACAACCAGTTTCTTATATTGGTTTGAAACTAAGAATTGGAGATCAATGAAACTTTTGGAATTTGGTTCAGGAGGTTCAACATTATATTTTTCTAAATTCTTTAAATCATTAACATCATTTGAGACCAATAAAGATTGGTATGAGGAAATTTCTTCGAAAGCGCCAAAAAATGTTAAGGTAATAAAAGTTAAATCTATTATCGACTCCTTAAATAAAAATACTATTAAAAATATTAATAATTTTGATGCAATATTAATTGATGCAGGAGAAAACAGAGCTAAAATAACTCGATGGTTGGTTGATAATAATTTTGAGGGAATTATTTTTTTTGATAACTCTGATCATTATAGAAATAGCACCAGTCTTCTTATTGGTAATGGATTTATTGAAATTCCTTTTTTTGGATTGAAACCAATTGAAGACTGTGTTTCTTGTACAAGTATTTTAATAAAACCTTCAATGCTAAAAAAAGTTTCAGATGGAGATTGGGTGTCTCTTCCTAAACTTAGGAAAGAAATGTCTAATAATATATGGGATGATGAAAGTACTTAGAGTATAATTATTAAGCTCAGGAAATTTATAATATGTTCAATAATAAATTTCCATTTTTTTACATTCTTTTAAATTTTTCTGTATAAATATTACTATGACAAAAACTTTTTTGCATGTTGGCTGTGGAAATATGACCAAAGAATTCACTACACCTGCTTTTAACACTGATGAGTGGAAAGAGGTAAGAGCTGATATAGATGAAACTGTAAATCCTGATATTATTGCCTCTATGACAGATATGTCTGCTATTAATGACAAGAGTTATGATGCTATATACTCATCACATAATATTGAACATTTATATGCTCATGAGGTACCTTCTGCAGTTCGTGAATTTAGCCGTGTTCTTAAGGAAAATGGATTCTTAATTATTACATGTCCTGATCTTAAATCTGTTTGTCATCAGGTATCTAAAGGTAATTTAACAGGAAAGCTGTATGAATCTGGATTAGGCCCTATAACTGCAATTGATATACTTTATGGTTTAAGGTCAGCATTAGCAGTGGGTAATTATTATATGGCTCATAAGGTTGGTTTTACAGCAGATCTTTTAAAAGATACTCTTACCCAATTTGGTTTTCAGCATGCAATAGTAGCTGCAGTTCCTTCAAGATATGTATTGTGGGGTATTGCAACAAAAAATGATAAAATTGACAAACTAGAACTTTTTGAAATTTTAAGAACACATACTGATCTTTTGAAAGAAACAAAAGTATCAAGTCAATAATTACATGAGCAATAAACCTCAAAATAAATCACATAAACTTTTTTCGATATATTATGAGAATGATGGATTTAATATAAAGGGTGATAAGTTAATGGGAAGACAGGCTGCAGGTTGGTCTTTCCTTAAATCAATTATTTTATCAAAAAGATATAAAACACTGGGAGTGTATTTAAAAAATGATAAACAGAAGCAACTATTAATAGATGATGTTAAAAGTGTTTTAACAAAAGATAATGATACAATTGATTTAAGAAGTTTTCCTTATATGGAGCCTAACCTCACTGCAGAATTTGGCGGGATTCAATTTCCAGGCCCTAATATTATTGACTACGCTAATCATAGAAGTTTTTTTGGTCATGAAAGATATAGTCTTTGTGGTATTACTCATACAACCGCATCATATGAAGTTATGAGGTCATTTTCAGACCTTATAACCGAACCTGTTATGCCCTGGGATGCAATTATTTGTACTTCACAAAGTGTTTTTAATACTGCTAATAAAATTATAGAGATTAAAAAAGAATTTCTTAAGAATAGATTAGATAACTCACAAATTATTTTACCAAAATTACCCATTATTCCTCTAGGCTTAAATATTGAAGAATTTAATTATACTGATAAATATAAGAATGATTCACGATTGAAATTAAACATTAAAGAAAATGACATAGTTATTGCTTATGTTGGAAGATTAAGTTTCCATGCAAAAGCGCATCACTTACCTATGTATATAGCTTTAGAAAATATAGCTAAGAATTTAAAAAAAGATCAAAAACTACATCTTATTCAAACAGGTTGGTTTGCTAGTGATTTTATTCAAAATTCCTTTGTAGAAGATTCTAAATCAGTATGTCCTTCAGTTAATTGCATATTTCTTGATGGTAGGGATATGACTAATAAAGATATAACTTTAGCAAGCGCAGATATTTTTATGTCTTTAAGTGACAACATACAAGAAACTTTTGGTTTAACGCCTCTTGAAGCAATGGCCTCAGGTATACCTGTGATAGTTTCAGATTGGGATGGTTATAGATCAACTGTTAGAGATAAAGAGGATGGATTTAGAGTTCCAACATATTCTCTTAGCAAAGGTTTTGGCGAAGAACTTATGTTTAACTATATGATGGGTTTGATTGATTATGATAATTATATTGGCGGAACTGTACATAAGGTAGCTGTAGATATAAATAAATGTATAGAGAAATTAACACTACTTATTAAAGATGCTGATCTAAGAAAAAAACTCGGTCATAATGGAAAGCAAAGGTCTAGAGTCGAGTTTTCTTGGGATAATATCCTTGATCAATATGAAGATTTATATGAGGAACTCAATGATATACGTCTGAAAACATATAATAAACATATAAATGTTAAGAAAAAGTTATTACCAAGTAATCGATTAGATCCTTTTTTACTTTTTTCTGACTATCCAACAGAAATAATTAACGATAATACAAACTTCAAATTATCTCATGCGATAAGTAATATTGAGCTAAGTGATATACTTGATTTTAATAGCATAAAATATACTGATCAAATTCCAGATAAAGATGAACTACATAAGGTTTTTTCATTATTCAAAGAAAATAAAACAATGTCTGTTAAAGAAATAATTACTAAAACGGAAATAGACAGATATAAAGTCTTTAACATTATGGTATTTTTATTAAAATATGGATATCTTGAGTTTGTAGGGGAAAAGGATGAATAAAAAAAACATTTTATTTTTACATCAAAATTTCCCTGGTCAATTTAAACATTTGGCTCCAGAAATGGCAAAGTCAAAAAGGTATAATGTTTACTCATTGTCTTTAGATTCTTCTAATACTCATTCTTTAGACGATTTAAATAATAGTTTAAAAGACATTAAGCATTACAAATACAAAATCATAAAAGGAAATAGCGAAGGCACTATAAGATTAGCTATTGAATTTGAGACAAAAATGATAAGAGCAAGCGCTGTTCTTGAACGTGCTTTGAAGTTAAAAGAGGAGGGTTTAGAACCTGATTTACTTATCATCCATCCTGGATGGGGAGAGGGTTTTGTCTTGAAAGAAGTGTGGCCTAACGCAAAATTTCTAAATTATTTTGAATTTTATTATAACACAAAAGACTCAGATGTTGATTTTGACTTAAAAGAGGAGAACAGGCCAGACTATGATATTGACTTAAGAACTAAGCTAGTAGCTAGAAATTCAACATTTTTATCAGCATGTAATCAAAGTGACATTATGATTAGTCCAACAAAATTTCAAAAAAGCACTGCTCCAAAGGAATATCAAAATAAAATAAAAGTTGTACATGACGGTATTGATACGAAGACACTTATATCAAATCCAGAAGCTTCAGTTACTCTATCTTCAGAAGAAAAAAAAATCATACTTACTAAAAGTGATAAGACTATTTTGTTTATTAATAGAAATTTGGAGCCCTATAGAGGGTATCATATATTTATGAGATCTCTCCCAGAAGTTATTAAAAAGCATCCGGATGCATATATATTAATTGTAGGCGGGTCAGAAGTAAGTTATGGAGCTAGGCCTAAAGGTGATTCATCATTTAAGGACATATATTTTAATGAGATTAAAAAAGATATACCTAAAGACCATAAAATTAAATTTTTAGGTACTGTTAAATATAATTTGTTATTGAGTTTATTAGATATAGCCTCAGTTCATGTATATTTAACTTATCCATTTGTCCTGTCATGGTCTATGTTAGAATCAATGTCTTTAGGTGGCTTGATCCTAGGATCAAAGACAGCGCCGGTAGAGGAGGTAATTAAACATAATAAAAATGGACTGTTGGTTGATTTTTTTGATCATGATGCAATATCTAAAAACATTAATAAGATTTTGGATGACCCTAAGAAATTCATTTCTATTAGAAAAGAGGCAAGAAAAACTATCGAAAATAATTATGATTTGTATTCTAAATGTCTTCCTGAGCAATTGAATATTGTTGAGAGTTTATTTGATGAGTAGTGAATCCTTTTCAGATGTTTTTATAATAGAAACAAGTTCTTTTAGTGATAACAGAGGTTCCTTTTCTGAAATCTATAATAAGAAAAATATTTTAAAAAATGGTATAGATTCAGATTTTATTCAAGATAATATCTCATATTCTAAAAATAAGGGAACTATCAGAGGTCTTCATTTCCAAGCAGGTGATAACGCGCAAAGTAAGCTATTACGGGTATTGACCGGTGAAATTCAGGATATTTTTATCGATTTAAGGAAGAATTCTAGTACTTATGAAAAATGCGGTTATGAGATTATGAATCCAGATACAGGCTGGATCTTTATACCTAAAGGTTTTGCTCACGGATTTTGTACTTTAACCGATAATGTTCAAGTCCTATATAAAGTGGATTCTTATTATTCGAAAGAAAATGAATACGGAATTAAATGGGACGACAAAACATTCAATGTGAATTGGCAAATAAATGATTCCAAGCCAATTATTTCAACAAAAGATAATATGTTACCATATTGGAATGATATAAAAAAAAATATGAATTTTTAAAATGACAAGTAATTCAGAGGATATTTATTTAATTACAGGTGGATACGGTTTTATCGGCTCAAGCCTAATAAGACTATTGCTAAAAGAAGGGAAGATCGTATGTAATATTGATAAACTTACATATTCATCAAATATTAATTCATTAGAAAATTATGGCGCGGCAGAAAACTATTATTTTTATCAGGAAGACATATGCAATGAAGATAATATAGCTAAAATTATAAATAAACATAAACCAACCAAAGTTATTCATCTTGCAGCTGAAACTCATGTAGATAGATCAATTGACAACCCTTCTGATTTTGTTAAATCAAATATTAATGGCACTTACAGTCTACTTAATTCAACTTATAAATATTGGGATAAACTTGAATATGATGATAAAAATGTTTTTAAGATGCTAATTGTATCTACGGATGAAGTTTATGGCTCATTAGAGCTTAATGATAATCCTTCAGATGAAAATAGTCCTTATAAACCAAATAGTCCTTATTCGGCCTCTAAAGCTGCATGTGATCATTTGGCAAGAGCATGGTTTAAAACGTTCAAACTCCCTGTTATAGTAACAAATACTTCAAATAACTATGGTCCATGGCAATTTCCAGAAAAATTAATTCCTCTAACTATTTTAAAATGTATCAATAATCAAAAAATCCCCATTTATGGAAATGGAAAACAAATACGCGAATGGATATATGTTGATGATCATTCAGAAGGCCTCTTGGCTGCAATTAAAAATGGTATTCCTGGAGAAAAATATAATATTGGTAGCCATAATGAAAAAAAGAATATTGATGTTGTTAATGATATTTGCTCTATTCTTGATAAATTAATTCCATTAAGTAATGGTAATTATAATCAATTAATTGAATTTGTTGACGATAGACCTGGGCATGATCAAAGGTATGCCCTGAACAGTGAAAAGATAAAATCTATCAATTGGCGACCTAAGGTAAATTGGACTCAAGGTTTGGAGAAAACTATAAAATGGTATTTAGATAATAAAGAATTTCTAACTACTTATTCAGGTAAAAGGTTAGGGAAATCATAAATGAATAACATATTAGTCACTGGAGGTAGTGGTCAAATTGGGTCAGAATTAAAATCATTAAAAAATAAGAGTGGCTATAAATTTTTTTTTCCTAATTCTAAAGAATTAGATATACGTAAAAAGAAATCAGTCAGCAATTATTTGAATAAGAATAGAATTGATATAGTGCTGAATTGTGCCGCTTACACAAATGTTGATAAAGCTGAAAAACAGAAAAGAATAGCGAAAGAAGTAAACTATATTGGAGCATTAAACCTTTCAACTGAAACTGTTAAGAGAGATATAGGTTTAATTCATTTTTCAACAGATTATGTTTTTGGAAAGAATAGTAAAGGAATCAATTCTTATAACAATAAAATCTCACCTATAAATTATTACGGCTATACTAAGGCTCTTGGTGAAGGTGCTGTTTTAGATAATTCACATCTTGGGTTGGTGGTAAGACTTGCTTCAGTATATGGGGTTTATGGTAATAATTTTATAAAAACTATTTCTAAATTATTATTAACATCAAATGAAATTGAAGTTGTTAATGATCAAAAGATATCATTAACTGGTTCATATGAATTGGTTTTAAATATAGGTTATCTTATTGATTTATATAAGAAAAAAATAAAGAAGCAGAGTTTTAAACCTAAAATTTTACACTTTACAAACAAAGGTTACACAAATTGGTTTAAGGTTGCATGTATAATTAAGGAAGAAATAGAATTAATTAGCAAAGAAAGATTAGATGTAAAGTTAATTCCGATTAAATCACTTGATTGGAATTCCCTTGCCGAAAGGCCACTAGATTCAAGACTAAAAGTCTTACATCGAGATCTAGAAAAAAATAAAATTATTTTGCCAAATTGGGAGATAAGTGTAAGAAACTTTGTAAGAAAGATTTTTCCAAGTACTAAAAGAGAAATTATGAATGACTGATAATAGGAAAATAAAAGGGATAATTTTAGCAGGGGGTGCAGGGACACGTCTTAATCCAATTACAAAGGTGGTTTCAAAGCAACTTCTTCCTATTTACGATCAACCAATGGTTTATTATCCTTTATCGTTATTAATTAATTCTGGAATTGAAGAAATCTTAATTATCTCTACACCTGATGATCAGCACCTTTTCCAGCGTTTATTAGGTGATGGAGGTGAATGGAATGTCAAAATAAGTTATGCAATTCAAGATGAACCAAAGGGGATAGCTGAAGCCTTTTTAATAGCAGATGAATGGTTAAACAAATCTGATTGTGTTCTAATATTAGGAGATAATTTATTTTTTGGTCCCTCAATCAATGAGATTATAAAAAAAGCTATAAGTAAGAATTCAGGTGGTACTCTATTCGGTTACAAAGTAAAAGACCCACACCGTTTTGGTGTCATTGAGTTTGATTCTAATAATGATGTTATTTCAATTGAAGAAAAACCGGAAAACCCTAAATCTGATTGGATAGCTACTGGCCTATATATTTATAATTCAAGTGCTGTTGAAAGAGCAAAATCTCTTGAATTTTCTAATAGAAATGAACTTGAGATAACTGATTTGAACAACATTTATTTAAGTAAACAAGAATTAAAAGTTGTTTTACTTGATGATAAATTTTCATGGCTTGATACAGGAACTCATGACACTCTGCTTGAGGCCTCTAATTTTGTTCAAAAAATAAAAAAAGAACTTGGTAATAAAAGTATTGGGTTGTTTTAGAGTTTACTCTTGCAAAGCTCTCATTGATAATTTTGTAATTGGATTTGCGATATAGCTTAATACAGTTCTTTCTTGACCAATTATTGAAACATCGCATTGCATACCCGACTGAATAATAATGTTCTGTTCTTCAGCAATCGATTCTGAATCAACCTCGATTATTATTTGATAAAAACTTGTACCGTCTTCGTTTGTGGTTGAATTTGCCGCTACTTTTGTAACCACCCCATCAACTTGCCCAAATATTGCCATATCAAAAGCTGTAAATGATATTTTTGCTTTTTGGCCAACCTTTACATATGCAATATCTTTGGGGTTTACACCTCCTTCAATCTGCAAAACATTGTTTTCGGGTACTATTTCAGCTAATACAGAAGCTTCTTTGACTATTTGTCCAATATTTTGTGAATTCACCTTACTAACAATGCCAGATATAGGTGATTTGATATACGAAAATTCTAACCGTCTTTTTGCTTGTTCAAACCTTTTTTGAGCATCAATTAAGGCTAGTCTTTCATCAAGCAGCCTGAACTCAGAATCAGAACCTTTACTTACTAATTGTTCTATGATTTCAACTTTCTTTGATCTAGTAGATACTTCTGCTTTAGCAAGATCATGCAATTCGCTTGCACTTATATTATCAATTACAAATAAGACATCGCCAGTATTAATTTTATCACCAAGACTGATTTTTATATCTTCTAGAGGCCCGCTTAAACCAGTTTGCACCACATGAATTTTTGAGTCAGGTGTAACCGTTCCAGAAGCTCTTACTACTTGATTAATTTCAGCAAAAGATGCCCAAATAACAAATGAAAAAGAAAATAATCCAATAAGCCAAAATAAAATATAGCTTTTTCTACTTTCTTTCCAATTTTCAGGAAGTGAATATTCTAATATAATATCGAACCAATTTCTGATTTTATCTATAATATTTGCAGTCGAAATTTTAGGAATATTTATAAGATTTATTTTTCGAAAAATTTTTTTCATTTTATTCACTTTTTGTTTCTTTAAGGATATCTTCACGTGGCCCAAAGGCTGCCAACTTTCCATCAACTAAAACAGCAATTTTATCAGTTCTTACCAAATGATTTGTTCTGTGTGTAGACACTACAACTGTTGGATTATAATTTAGTGACATTATATTATTAATGATCACTTGTTCAGTGTTGGAGTCCATTGAGCTTGTAGGTTCATCGAGAATTAGTAATTTTGGTTTTCTAATTAAACTTCGTGTAATTGCAATGGCTTGCCTTTGTCCACCTGATAAATTAGAACCGCCATCTAATAATTGATAATTATAACCGCCAGGTAATTTTGCAATAAAATCATGAGCACATGACTGTGTTGCTGCTTCTATAACTTCATCTTCGGTAGCACTTTCATGACCTGCTGTGATATTTTCATATATTGATCCTGTGAATAATTGAACTTTTTGAGGGCAATAGCCAACATATGATCTAAATTCTTGTGCAGGGATATTTTTAATATCATATCCACCTAAATTAATTATTCCCTCTGAAGGCAAATGGTAACCAATTAGAGCTCTTAAAAGTGTTGTTTTTCCACTACCAATATTTCCTACAACACCAAGTTTTTCACCATCATTTAAAGAAAAGTTTATATTTTCAAGAATTTGAGTTTCTTCAATTTTATAATGAACATTTTTAACTAAAATTTCTCCATTATTTATTGTTGTAGCTTTGTATTCCTGAGTAATTTCATCTCTAGTCTTAATTGACATCAAATCATTTATTTTTGAGTAAGCTGCAAGAGAATGGTTTAATCTAGTTAAAAGTTGACCAGCTTGTACAAGAGGGGATAAAATTCTTCCAGACAAAATTACGCAAGCTATAAGAGCGCCAGAAGTAATTTCTAAACTTCCAACTAATATAACTCCATAGCAAACAATAGCAGCTTGACTTACTTGAAGACCAGTCTGAGAAAAGGTAACTGCAAAATTTGAAATAGATCGTGCAGAGGTACCAGCTTTACTTTGTTCTTCGACACTAGAATTCCATTTATCATGAAGGAATTTCCCGCCTGCAATTGTACGGACTGTTTCAACATTATTAAGAAGTTCATTTAAAATAGTCGTTTTTCCTTGTTGAGATCTTAAATGTCTTTGACTAAATCTTTTTAAAATTGGTTGTGTTAAGGCCGCAACACCAAGTGTGATTGGGACAATTAATATAGGAACTATCGCTAAAGGTCCTGCAATCATATAAATGACTCCTAGAAAAAGAAACATAAAAGGAAGATCAATAAAAGCTACCATGCTTGCAGAAGTGAAGAAATCACGTATTCCTTCAAACTCCCTAACAGTTGCTGCTACACCCCTTGTCTTTCCTAAAAAATCAGTATCATGACTAAGAATTTTTTTGAAAATATCATTATTGACTGTCTGTTCAAGTTGTTGACCACTTTTGTCAATAAAGTAAGCTCTTAAAAGTTTAACAATAAAATCAAAAATAATAACTATACCCATGCCAATTGTTAGAGCTATTAGCGAGCTATATGCGCTATTTGGCATAACCCTATCGTAAACTGTCATAATGTAGAAGGCGCTACCAAGTCCAAAAAAATTAATAAAAATTGAAGCTAAAGCAATTTGAATATATGTAGCTTTATTAACGATTATTGATCCCCAAAACCAGTGATCGCTAATTTTGGATTTGTCTTTTTCTTCATTCATGACGTTATCCTCATATATCCTAATAGCAATTTATTTTGATGTAGATACATTAGATATCCGTGTAACAAATTAGTTTCGGTTTCTAATATAGTTTCAAGCAATGATAATTCTTCGGTATAGCTATTAACAAGTGAGTCAGTTGAAAAACTTACAACATCTAATCTGTCGTTAATTATTTTTCTCTGAAGTTTTGTATCAGCAAAAGAATTCATAAGCTCTTTTCTTGTATTTTGGGAACTTTGAATGATGTTTACAATTTCATTTTCTTTTGTATCGTCTGTTTTCTTTTCTATACCAATATTCATTTTTGAGGCATTTTCTTTAGCCCTAGCAGATGAAATTTTTGCAGATGCACGACCAAAAGTGAATAAAGGCATTGAGAAGTATATACCTCCTCTTATATCTTTATCTTTTTTTTCTTCATCGTCTATATCATATTGTGTTAGTCTAGCGCTAAATCCAAATTGTGGTCTAAATTCACCTTTGGTTAAATTTGTTTCAGTTTCAGAATTTTTATAATTTAATCTAGCGACTTCAACTTGATATGATTCAGATTGATCAAGGGCTAAGGAAGGTATAGACACTTCTGGGAATACAAAATCTTTAAATTCATGTTTGAAAAAATATTCAAAAATACCTACATCTCTATCTCTCTCTGTCTTTAATCTTTGAACTCTTGAAGATAAGGTATTGAATTTTATTGAAAAAATGGCTAATTCAATTGGATCAGATATACCAATCGCAACTCTCTCTTTAACTTTTTCAAGATAAGGCTCCAATTCACTTAAAGCTCTGGAACTATAGTTATATAGGAAATCTGATCTTACTGCTTGCAAATATATTCTATTGGCATCTAAAACTAAATTTGAGAATGCTTCATCTCTTGAAGTTTTTGATAAATTATACAAAATTCTTGCACTTTTAATCCTGTTGCTGATAGTGCCGCCAGAATATATAGGTTGTGAAAT
>CEVZ01004200.1_pt1 | contig 12633 bp, 17 predicted proteins | sample 361371 | NCBI WGS metagenome assembly CEVZ01 (sample SAMEA2620217, study PRJEB7988) | marine metagenome | isolation source: saline water (ENVO:00002010), including
GTAATAACTTCTTGTACTTTTTCGTCATCACCATCGACACAAATTACCATCTCATCTTCTGGGTCTGTCTTATGTATTAATGTCTCTAATAACTTATTTAGTTCATCAGCTTCATTATGAACTGTGATACCATAACTAATTTTCATCAGTTTCTTCTACCTCAGTTTCTTCTACCTCTGGTTCTTCTATCTCTGGTTCTTCTATCTCTGGTTCTTCAGGTCGTAATGATTCCTTAAATGCTGTTGGTAAACTTATTGATTGTAAAAATACTTGTCCTCTTTTTGCTGTATTTAAATTATATGTTCTATAAATACCAAGAGGTTTAATATCACTCTTTATCTTTTCATAAATTAGTTTTGCTCCAATAGCACTTGGATTAGTAATCTCTATTTTATAGATTTCTTTTTCATAACTTACAAGTTGTATATCACCAATTTGTTGTAACACTTGTAAAAGCAACGTTTTGTTTGTAACAGTTGGGATACTACCACGCTCCTCTAACTTCAGACCTGCTAAATAAGATTTTACTACACCAGATTTATCTGGTATGGTGAAACTAGGTTGTAAAACCAACACGGTGTTTAAGTTACTACCCTCTTTACTAGGATATCTAAATGATATAATGTCACCATAGTCAACTTTACCCCAATCGTAAATTTGTTTAGCCATTAGTCATATCCTTTGTGATACCCATTTGTTCACATGCTTTCATAAACTCATATTGACCAAATGTCTGAGCATTTTCTACATCAAGTCGTTGAGTATGATTATCATACAGATGTCTTTCATTCTCAGGTATGTCCACCACTCTAGCATATTTCCAAACGTACTCCTCAGGTTTACCCTCAGGATATATCATACCTAATTTACCCATGTTTATTACAGATGGAAACCAAACTATATTTCTTTCTTTATCTTCGAATTTTGTCTCTCGTACTAGCTTAGGTGACTTTTTTAAATTTTCCGTAAGTTTTAAACCACCAATCTCATATCGTGAGTCGCTCATAAAACCACAGTTAAAACACAAGTATGAACTAAATGTTTCTTGTACTTCTTCAAAACATTGATGTGTATCAAAACAAACTGGACAAGTTATTACTCTTTCCATATTATACCTTCTTTAATTTTGGTAATTTTATTTCTGGTGCTTTTGTCTCACCAACTTTATTTAATTTTGGTAATTCAAGTTTTACCTCTTCAGCAAACTCAGGAACGTATTTGTCAAGTATCTTTCCAAACTGTCGTGTCATTTCATCTAGTGAAAATTTACCTCTATTGTACATTGATAACTTTTTTGCACCGAGTGTGTATTTTCTATAGTTTTTGTAAATGTCTTTCATTCTAACTGATGCTTCTTGATAATTGACTGTAAACCATTTCATACCATCTACGTGGAAGTCATCAGGAAACGAACCCTTTGGTACATCCGATAAAGCACCACTTAACATTACAGCATTAGGTTTTCTCAAAAAATCTACGTGTCCACTCCAGTCAGGTGCCATAACTGGTTTTTCACTTAATGATGCTTCTAACAAAGGTCTACCAAAACCCTCACCGTGTGTAAGTGACACATGAGCCTTAACTTTTGGGTGATTGTATAACTCATTTATTTCCTCATCTGTGAAATCTCCGTGAATTAAATAAATGTTTGGTAGGTCTCCCTTTACTGAATTTTTTACCTCATTGATTTTTTGCAACATCACTTCCCTATCTAAAACAGAAAATCCAGCACCACTTGTTTTCATAATCAAGCCTGGTTTATTTTTCATATTTTTGAATGTCTCACAAAATACTTTTATCAACATTCCAGTATCTTTTCTATCGTTACCAAGACCACCTTGTAACCAATGACCTACATAAAGAAAATTAAATTTCTCATCCACTTTATCCATCTCATCAACAAGACTTTTTGAAAACTCTTTAGTGGGTTTGTAAATATTGGTGTCAGCTCCCTCAAATAATACTTCAATCGGTTTCTCACATTTAAGTTCACCCTTTTTTTCATTTGTCCTTTCATCTTGTATATCGAATCTAATTGCATTTAGTGTATCTCTAACAAAAGTTGCTGGTACTATGTTCAAATCCATTTTATTCATACCTTGTACCCAATTTGGACTACACGCCGTGGTCTCTAACCCAGCTGTAATTCCAATGTTATATTTTCCAAACGTCTGAAACTCATTTGGGATAACAACGTGAATGTGTAAGTCAGGTTGTTTAGGTAGATTAGGTTCTGTTAATAATCTTTCAATAATTAATTTATCATTAGGGTCATCAACGTGAAGTGCATTCATTGGTGTATTACCCCACCTCACGGGCCAAATCTTAATATCATATCTATCTAACTTAATCAATGACCTTACAATGTCACGACTGTGTGCTCCATAACCACTTCTCGTTGCAACGGGTGCTGTAACCAAACATACTGGTTTATAACTCATATTCTACCTCTTATTTAAATGGTGATTCTAAAAACTTTTTGAAACCTTTAACAACACTTGTCCAAAATATATCTTCTGAACCTCTGAAATTACCTACTATGTTTTTTCTCTTAGTAGTTTTTTTTGTTCTCGGCATTTCTAACTCCTATGCTTTGTATAATGTATAACGTTTTCTTGGTGACCATTTATCAAATGCAGTGTCCATCTGGTCTATGAAATTATTACTCATGTTAGTACTTGACATCATTGAATAATCACTATTGACAAATTCATGACCTTTCATACCACACTCTTTTCTTTCATCACTATCCATATCATACCATTGTTTAATAGCATCAGCTACATCATCAAACCTACATCTGTCGTCAAATATATAAGGTGTAGGTATGGAACCTGCTAATGACCTATTTGAAGGCCAGACTGGTTTTACCCATTCTCCCCAAGTCAAATCTGGATTATCTTTCCATTTTCTATCATCATGAAATGATTGTATTTCTGTATAATCTTCATGAGTTACAAGTTTGTCGTTTAATTTAAATCCACATTGGTCTTGTAATCCACCCGTAACATTCACTATAATTGGTGTTCCTGCCATCAATGACTCACAAGTACCCAATCCAAATCCCTCATTCGAAGCCATGTTAAGTGTAACGTCTGCTAAGTTGTATAAACAATTCAATTGTCTAGGTTCTAATTTTTTGTCACTAAAGTAAACTCTGTATTCAGGTGCTAAAACCTTTGCAACAACTGGTAAATCAGTTCCATTATCATCTCTTGGTTGTGTGTGCATTATCAAAGCACATTTATCAGCTTCTTCCTTTGGTAACATATCACAAAACGTCTTGAACGCTAAAACCACATCACCAGGATTTTTACGTCTGATGTTTCTATTATTATAAAAAACTACAAAATTTACTTTTTCATCAATCTCAAGTTGTCTCCTCATTTCCGTAATTAGTTTTTGGTCATCATCGAATGCTGTAATGGGTTTGTAATGTAAATCACTCACACCATGTGGTAAATAAGTACAATCCCAATCTGTTCTTGGTTTTTTCTTAGACACTTCTTTTACAATTGCAACGGTTTGTTTTGATATGTTCATAATTAAATCAGAACACTCATAGAAAAACTCATTATAATGTGGTGCTGGCCAGTCATCCCAAATGTTGTAATAAAATATGGGTATCTCTTGTCTGATTTCATGTTCCATTTCGTACAACCATCCCCAAAATCTTGGGTCTGTGTAGTGTAGAATTGCATTTGGTTGTTCCATTTGTAGTAATTGTCTAATTTGTTCTTGACTACCATATCCATCCGTAGGATAAATTGTTAAACAAGCATCTTCAATACCAGTCTCTTCACGAAGAGCTTCATTCATGTTTACAACTTTACCTGCTTCTGGATGTTTAATTGCTCCACCTAATTGAACCCAATCATAATGATGTAAAGTCCCTAAAACAAACTCTTTTGACATCGTACCGACACCAGATGACATTCTCAAATCATCTGATAATAATAATATTTTCTTTTTATCCATTTAGAACCTCTTTATTTTTATCACTATTCAACGGAAAATACTTTTTGATAACAGATAATTTATCATCATACTCAGCAATAATTTCCAACTCTTTTTCAACAGTCTGCATGATATCAGGATGTTCAGCAACACCGACACCATTTTCAAGTAAATTTTCTATATTAACACGATGTTTTTCAATGTGTGCTTTGAAATGAAGTCTGCTAGCCTCCAATATATCTTTTCTCATAATCTACTCCCACTAACTGTCAAGTTAGTATGTTCATGTATTTGTGATTTATACTCTTTATCTAATAGATACAAATCCATTGAACGATTCACTAATTTTTGTAATGTGAATTCATCCGATAAAGCACTATGTTTAAAATTTTTATATAAATCTTTTAATATTTTTACAGATGTTAACTTGTAGTCTGTCATAAAAACTCCTTAATATATACATATATAAATATATATCAATTTATTATTTTAACCATTTTTTTTAATTTTTGAGCGTGTCCAACCGTATCCATTGTACCTCTTGATTCTATTCCCTCTTGAATAAATGCAACTATGATATTAGAGTACTCTGCAATCTGTTTATTCCTCTTGAAAAAATTACTTACGTAATATGGTTTATTATAATGTTGTGGTGAAAGTTTACAATGTATGTTGTGACTATAATGTGCAGGTGGAAACTCTACATAATCCAAATCAAACTCTAGTGCAAACTTTTTAGCATATCCATCGGCTCCTAGTTTCTGACCACCACTTACTATTTCTACTTCGTCACCATACTTTTGTTTTATTTCGAATATTAAATCTTTTACTTTTTGTTTGTTAGTATACGCTCTACTACCAACAATACCAATTTTAATCTTCGTAGTCATTCCTCTTTTGTTTTTTTGTTGGTTTATCTGACGTGATAAATTTGATACAATCGTATAACTGATTCAAACCACTCATGATGTTAGATTTATCACCATACTCAAATTTGAATCGATACCTTTCATTTGATTCCGTACCTGCTGGAACTAAATCATAAAATATAAATTCATTATATAATATCTCTGAATCCGATTTTATTTTTGTTTTGAAAAATAACTTATCTTCCCACTTGACCATAAAATCTTTTAAGTCCAAAGGGTCAATTTCATCGTTTTCATACCAAAGATATAAAAAGATAACTGCCCTCAAATCCTTATGTGTTTTATTTATCATTTCCATTATCTTATCTTCTTCATCTGTTTTGATAAAGTCTGATAATTTCATTCTTACACTCATAGTCGATGCCATTACTTCACTCCTGCGTCACAATATTCTGTTTGATTGAATTCACAAAACCTACAATTCTTTTTCGATGGTTGTTTTATATAAGTATGTTCAGTATTATATTCTCCATTGATAAATGACTCATCTATAAATTGATTCAAGTTATTCATTACTTTATTTATCGAGGGTTTACCATTAGCAGGACTAAACGTTTGTATTCTTCTTTGTGGAAAATCAACTTTTTCGTATAATTTTCGTTTAACAATAAAATACTCTACATCTATTTTGTCAAGTGGTATGTCATTTTGAGCTCCATAAAATTGTTTGTACAATAACAACTGGTCTGTCTTATTTTTATCACCCTTCATGTATTTATTCCAACCCATAGTTGATGTCTTTATGTCTATGATTTTGTACCTATCTCTGAAATTATCATAGATGACAACATCCATATATCCAATGAATTTTATATCATTTGGTAAATCATAATTGATTGGAACTTCAATACCCACCAACTCATAGTTTTTCTTACTAAAGTAATTTGCTCTTTTCTTCTTGAACCACTCTAGTATTAGTAATCCATGTTGATAAAATTCTTCCATGTCAGCTTGAGTACAGAACTCAACTCCACCATTTTTTTCCATTATAGTGGTATAATTATATTTCATTCTGTGTAACAACATCTCTTGTAATGGTAAAGCATCAGCCATTTTTACTGTGTCGTTATACATTACGGTTAAATAAGTCTGTAATACCTCATGCATTGACGTACCGAATAGAGTATGTATACTATCAGTATACTCACCTAAATCTTCAATGTAGTTTAATTTCCACTTATGTGGACAAGTAACCCATTGATTGTACTGACTATAACTTATTTTTTTCAATCCATCCACCTACCATGTTTTCTTAAATGCCATAGTCTATGTCTGAACATTTCCCACAGTAGACCGAATAAGGTGTCTGACTCGTACACTCCTGCTTTACATTCGTATTTATACATTACTTTCCCCACTTACCGTTTTTTACGATGGTTGCCATGATACCATAATTAGAAACATCAAGATATGCATCCTCTAATGGTTCATCTTTTACTGCTGATTCTCTACCTGTCATCAACAAGGTTTTTACACGTTGTAACTTGTCATTCATTCTAAACCACAATCCCGTAAGAGATAACTTAATCTCCTCTGGAGTTTGTAACATAGTTCCAACTGATATATTACCTGGCCCATAATCGTGTTGTTTGTGTAAGAACAATTCGTATTGTTCTCTTTGTAACCTACGAAACTCTGCAGTCATCTCGGGCCATTCTTTTTCCATCATCGTTATAATATCTTCATTTGATTTTTTCGATGAATTATTTTTCGTGTCTTTTATAACTTTTACTTTATTCATTACTCTGTTTCCTCTTTTCAACTCTAAAAGATTCAAATCGGACATATATACTCCTCCAATTTAACGACTAAATATACGAATAAAAACATATACAAGTCAAGTGTTTTTTATAAATTCCCAGCAGGTGAGCTACCTACAACATTAAGTCCAGCTTTCTTAATTTTCTTTTCTTCAATACCCCATTTTCTACTAAGTTCACCCAGTTCTAACATACCACCCTCAGTAAGCATTAACATTTCGATAAACTCTACTGCTTCTTTTTTACTAATCTCTTCATGATTAGCTACGATGTTGATTAACCAATTTGGATGTTCCATTTGATTTCTCCCTTTTGTATATTTCAACCATCGTTTACCCTTTGGTAAAACGTTGGTGTATAATTTGTATAACTCTTTTGGTTTCAAATTATATTTTTGTAATTCATTTACTAATTCAATCCAATCTGTTTTCATGGATAAAAATCTATTGACCATATAATTAGACCAAGACTTTTTATCTTCATCTGATATTTCATCCCAATAATTAGGATTTTGTACAGAGGTAATTTGATTTATGTGGTCAAATAAACTTTTCTTCTTAACGACCTTACTCACTAGTCGGCATCATGTTTTTTGGTACAGCACCACAATTACCACAACTAAAAACTTCTATTGGAATCATGGTCTCTTGACCAGTTGGTGACACTATAGCAGATATTCTTCTTAAAAAATAAGATTGTATAAAAGAGTAATTTCCACACTCTTCACATTTTACTGCTTCTGTATCATTTATGTTTATTTGTTTTTGTGGTTTTTTTATTGGTTTCATCGGTTTCATACTCATTTTATCACTCCTAATAATTCTATTAACATTGCCATTGCATTGATTTCTTTATCAACCACTTGTCCATCTGATAATTCATACCTTGCTATAATCAATATACACTCTGCTACATGACCTTTACCCCAATCATCTACCTCATCATAAAGTAAACGAAACAAGTCAGCAAAGTCTGTAATCTTATTGTCTAATAATAATTGTCTAATTTCTTTGAATGCATTTTTCTTGTTTTGTGTTTTTAAAATCTTTAATAGTTTTAACTTATAATCATTCTGTATGATACTCGTGGTGTCTAATTTTAATTTACCATTCACGACATTTCTCTGTGATGCATTTAATATTCTACGAATGTCTGGATAACCACTATCTATCAATACTTTCAAATCATCCATCTCATGTGATATGTTCTCCTTGAGTAGAATTTCATGAATGTGTTTTGCCACCTCTCCTCTTGATGGTGGTATGATTTGAAACGATTGACACCGAGATTGTATCGGGTCAATTATTCTCTCCACGAAATTACAAGTCAAGATAAACCGACAATGTTTACTAAATGTCTCCATGAGATTACGAAGAGCCGCTTGAGCATTTGGTGTTATATAATCACACTCGTCTAGTATAATCACTTTCATGTCCTTGAATCCGATAGTCGATGCAAAGTTTTTAACTTTTGTCCTTACGGTATCAACATTGTTTTCATCTGATGCATTTATGTACAAATAATCACACTCGATATTTTTCACGAGTAATTTTGCGAGAGTGGTTTTACCCGTACCAGCCTTACCATATAATAAAAGGTGTGGTAAATCTCCACTCTCTAAATAAACAGACACTTTACTTTTAAGGTGTTCATTACCTATGTAAGTATCCATTGTTGTAGGCCGATATTTTTCTACCCATAGGGTATGTGATTTATTTTTTATCATTTAGTATCCCAAAATTTATTTGCTAAATCTTTTTGTTTTTTCTCTGTTATTTTAGGTTTCAATCTTTTACGTGATATCTTCTCATATTCTGGATTTATTTCAATACCAACCCACTCTTTGTTTTGTTCCATTGCTACCTCTGCTGTTGTACCACTACCAAAGAAAGGGTCTAGTACAATACCACCCTCTGGACATCCAGCATCTATAGGACTTCTCAATAACTCCAATGGATACACTGCAAAGTGTGCATCTCTAAGTTTTGCTGTATTGATACTCCATACTGTCCTTTTATTTCTACCCTTTGGATTCACGAATCTAGTTCCCATTTTATCCATGTTTTGAACATTCACTGCTTTCTCTGGATTGTCGGTTTGGTTTAAACTGTATTGAGCTCGTTCCAAACTTTTTTCCTTAACGGGTTCTAGTTGTTGTTTGAAATAATAATTAGGATTTTTTGTAAAGAAAAACATTTTTTCAAAATCCACAGTAAACCTATCTTTCACAGATGCTGGTAGACAACTGGGTTTATGCCATATGATTTCATTTCTCAATATCCAACCACGATTTGTCATTTCAATTGAAAACCTACTCGGTATTTGAATCAATGATTTTGGTCTATAGTAATCACCATATTTCTTTTTATGATTGAACTCATACTTGTAACCAACTTCTTTGATTCCCTTTTGTTTTGGAACTGAATCTCTTGTTCCTCTATGATATGAATCACCAAGATTTACCCAACAACTACCATTTGGTTTAAGTACTCTTTTCACCTCATCAAACACATCACATAATTTATCAATAAATTGCTCTGGTGTTTTTTCTAGTCCTAACTGAGTATTAACTCCATAATCACGTAGACCCCAATAGGGCGGAGATGTAATGCACATATCAATCGACTCACTTGGAAATGTTTTCAATACATCGAAACAATCTCCGATATATACTTTATTCGTTTCCAATTTGTTCATTAATCAACGTCTTGTGCTGATACCAAGTAGTATGTTACTGAATAATCATCAACGTTAAATACTATTTTAGATAATCCCTCACTACTAACCTCAAGTGATGCACTTTCACATTCTTTATTTGCACTTAACACCTCTTTGAAAACATTTGCATTGAAAGTTATGTTATCGATGTCACTACAATCAGAAGTAGTTACTGGTATGGTAACTCTATTGGTATTTATAGATGAGTATCCTATTACAAGTTTAGTATTCGTACCATCGGTAATGACCGTGAAATTATCTGTTTCACTCAAAGCACCTTTACCCGAAATAAATTTACTCATAACTTGTGGTGTCATATCTATCTTTAATTCGAAATTAGGTATTCGTTTCATGGAAGATGGTTTACTAATAATAGATGTATCACTCAACATATAATTTACTGCTGAGGTAGAATCTGTCACTCTCAATGATATTGATTTATCACCTGCTTTATTAATAGATACATTTACATCCTCATCCAATACACCCAATAGTTTCAAAAATTGGTCTGTACTGTACACACCAACCTCAGCATCTTCAAAAGGCCATTTGTCCATTTCCAATTCACCTAACAATGTTTTATCACTTGATATAAACCTTGTAGACAGTTTTCCACCCTTACTATTTAGTATGACTGAATTTACTGTACCACTTAGATAATATTTATTGATAAAACGCACTAGTTTCTGTTTATTCATTATAACTCCTATTTAATAACCATATATACATATATATAGTGTGTTGTTTTCTCAAAATCAAAAAAATCTTTCTATTGTTTTGGTTGCATCTGTTGGTTCATCCCAACCAAGTGCTTCATAAAACATCATTATCTTTTTATGCAATGCCTGTTTATAAAGTTTGTCTGGGTTGATAAATTCTTTTATAAACGATATAATTTCTGGCGGGTCTTCGTGTCCCTTATAACTTATAGTCTCCAAACCGTATGGATTGTTTTTTAGATAAATCCATTTAATTTTTTCACCATTGTATATCGGTGTATACCTCTTTGATATATTCATATGCTTTAACATATCATTATAAAATAAAGCACTTTTGACGTGAACTGGTGTCCCTAATTTATACGATTTGAACACAACACCATCTTTCATAGTATACTTAGTGATGTTTTTCACACTAGTGGGTATTGCTATCTTATCAAAGTCCATTAATTTCATACTGTTTTTGAAATTCAAAATGAACTTATCTAATTGTTCTTTAGGTACATCCATCAAGATATCTTCCAATAACTTACTCAACATTTCTCTCATTGCAATTGGAAAACTAGACCTCACGGTATCTAATCCCTTTACCATAAGTTTATTTACTTTTTTACCGTTATCGTTTATTATTTTCAACCCATATCTTTTTTTAGTAACGAACAAACCACTCTTTGCAATAACCTCTTGTTTGATATCAAAACGGTGTTTGTCTAAATTACAAAACTTCTTACCAAAATAATCATAACTATTATTTAGATATGATTGAACTTCATCAGCTATGTCTAAAATTGATTTAGACATTTTCTCCTCATCTGATATACTGATATTTGGAAATCTCTTTTGAACCAAAGGTGTTGCAGAGTAAAAAACAGAATCAGTATCTATGTAAATACAATGGTCTTTGTCATCACCTAACTCTCTATTATAAAAGTTGTTTGCAATCTTCTTTGTAAATTTAATAAGTGATTGACCCGTATAAGTCACTGCTTCTGCATTATCCAAGTCATAAAATCTAAATACTGGTAAACCTAATACACCATATAATGAATTTAACAAAATCTTTTGTAGGTATTGTCTCCTATCAAAATAATCCGATTGGTCTTTATCTCCATCCTCGTGAAACTTTTTCGATAACTTTCTATACTCAACTCTATCGTCAAACCACTTTCTTAACAATGCAGGTAGTAACCCATCCTTATCAGTGCGATACATTACTCCATTGGTTGCAACACCAATAGAACGAGTTTCTAAATAATTTTTCAATTCTGTCTCTGTAAACCTTCCTAATAATTGTTTGTTATTAGTCACAGAGTAAGTTTTTTTATGACCTTTTTTCAAAAATTCTTCAGGATTCCAACCCTCTAATTTACCTAATTTAGTCTCAGGTGATATGTTCAACGACATAATACAAGACGGATACATTGAAGTGATATCCAAATCAAACACCCAATTGTGTTTACCCTTTTGAGGTTCTTGTACATAAGCCCCTACAAATTTATCATTAGATAGGTTATCTCGTTTTTTAGGTTTATTCGGAGCTATAATCCCTTGTTTTTTCAGATACACTAAAATAGCACCCTCTAGGTATCGAGAACTCATAAATACATTTTCATAAGGTATGTGACCTAAGTGTGCTATACCTCTTGCAATCTCAATAAAATCTAACTTGTCATCTAATTTTTTAATTAACTTGACATCTTGTATGTTATACTCTACAAATTTTTCTAAGTCATTCTCATATAAATCATTTAGTGTACCCTCATATGCCACCTTTTTTTCACCAACCTCAAATTTACCAATATCATCTAACCTATAAGATGACCTTTCACTAAAGGTAAACTTCTTATATAATTGTAAATAATCTAATACACTAACACCAGCTATTTTATATTTACCATTACCAAAGTCACTCCACTTTACTATTCTTATTGGTGATAATAAATCTGCTATGTTTTGACCAACGACTTTACAAGCTCTATTGTAAAGATATGGTATATCAAAAAACTCAACATTCCAACCAGTCAAAATTGTTGGTTTGATTTCCAAGTATTTCATAAAGAATGCATTGAGTAAATCATACTCATCAGTAAATGATTTTACTATTTCGTTATTTTTTGTGTCTAAATTTAATTTTTCTTTGGTGTCCAATACATAACAAAAATACTCATCAGTTCTTGAGTCGTTAAAACCTATTGCTGTTATTCTATTGTCAGCTTTTTGGATGTCTGGAAATCCCTCTGTTACCTCTACCTCAATATCAAATATCATAGTACGATGTCCACCAGAGACATCATCTGAATCTGTATAGTTATCCACCAACACTCTTATTTCTGGATTGACATCAGACTCAAATAAATCTGTTTGGTCTTTGTCCCATTTTGTAATTCTTTTTAATTTATCACCATATAGTGATATGTAAGTTCCACTTTTGTTTTTTATATAAGCATATTTTTTATAACGAAACGTTTGATGACCGAACTTGTCATCCCACACATGCATTTTGTTTATACGTCTATCGTAGTATATATTTTGATACATTTAGGTTGTAAA
>CEVZ01074969.1_pt1 | contig 12630 bp, 11 predicted proteins | sample 361371 | NCBI WGS metagenome assembly CEVZ01 (sample SAMEA2620217, study PRJEB7988) | marine metagenome | isolation source: saline water (ENVO:00002010), including
ATCCGCAAGGTCGATGGATACTGGAACTATGATAAGTCTGAGTTTGCTGCTCCTAGCACTCTCGGTAACTTCGATGATGATAAACTAGAGTCTATCTGGAAGGACGCATACTCTCTTGCAGAGTTTGAAGACGCAAAGAACTTCAAGTCCTACGAACAACTCAAGCAACGTCTTGATCTTGTTCTTGGTAAAACTGCTGCACCAGCACGTCCTGTTGACGAGTCCCTTGAGGATTTGAGTGAAGGTCGTGGTGGATTCAACTCACCTGACATTACACCCAACCAACCTGATTGGGCAGCGGAGGTCAAAGACTTCCGAGAGAAGGCAGTTGCTTCTCCTCCTGTAGAGGATGAAGAAGATGGTATGTCTTACTTCGCTCGTCTCGCTGAGGAAGAGTGATGGGCACAGAAGTTTTAGCAATGCCTGATACTTTGGCAATGTTAGATGGCGCTGTTGGCGCTTGGAACTCCATGTCTTATGGCGAGGGGTTCCTCTTCTCGGTCTGGGTGATCGGGATGTATTATATTAAACTTAGAATGGATAAGTATCTCCGATGAAATTTATTCCCTTGGCACTTTTGCTTCTCTCTTCACCTGCTATGGCAGGTGGTCCTAGGATTCCTTACAGATCTACGGGTGACTATTCAAACTACAAAGCATACCGTGATTACGAATCCAATAAAGGATACGCTTCGGAAAACATTTGTTACCGAAATGAATACCGCGAAGAGTATGTTCCTGGTAATTCAAAAAGACCTGGTTATGTAACTTCGTACAGAGAAAGAGTTGAAGTTCCATGTAAACCATGGCATCGTAGAACTCCTTCAATTCCAATGCCAGAAGTTGATCCAGCACCAGAAAGTTATCATCACGATGAAGATGGTAATGACTGTTCTCAAGGAGCAATCCTTGGTGGTATTGCAGGAGGTGGAGCAGGTGCAGCACTATCACAAGGTGATGGTCGCTGGTGGGCAATCCCACTGGGTATTGTCGGCGGTGCAGTAGTTGGATGTGATATCGACGGGGGTTAACCCAAAACCAAAATCGACCTTAGATTCCCAGAAAGTCGCAAAAAAAATCGCGGCAAAAAATGGGTCTCTAAGGTTTTTTAGTATCCGTAACCAGATCCACCAGATCCGCCACTTTGAGGAGAAGGCGAAGGCGATGGTGAAGGTGAAGGAGTTGGAGAAGGTGTAGATGATGTAGATGTGCTGCTAACCGCACTACCACCACCATTAGAAGTGGTAGTTGAAGTTGTAGTGACTGTACCTGAAACTCCAACAGATCCGACAGTGGTAGGACCGTCATCATATGTGATCGGACCACCGTTATTACCAGTATTAGTGATTAATCCAGTATTCTGGAAATTCTGCGAACCAATATTATTAAGGAAACGAGACGCGATACTAAGAGGCGTCTTTTTATTGCCTTGATCATCTAATTCAGAATGTGGTTCATATCCGACTAAATCTTCAAATTCTTCAATCATCATATCAAGGACTGCACCTGTAGGAACTAGAATTTGACGTTTTTGCTCATTTACAGCATATTCATGCTCATAGTTGGTAATTGGATATCTACTCTCTTCGGCAGTTTTTGTTGTTCCGTCAGGTAAAGTGCAACGATAGTCTAGAGTTACTTGAACACCTTCTTTAATGAATACAATGTCGTTATATAAAATCTCATTAGTTTCGTAATGATGCACATCATCTGGATTTGTGTATTTCTCATTTACATAATCAGATAACGTATTTAAGTCTCTTGGCCACTGTTCGTAGAAATCAGTAATATCGTTAATTAAGAGGATAGTCCAATCTAAATGAGAATCTTGAAACAACTCATATGCGATGGAAGCAGGAGTTTCGTTATCCTTAATAGAATGTGCCTCAAATAAGGTTACATACTTACTTAAGTCAGGTCTAGACTTTACCTTTCGGCATAAATTCTTGCTAAGTCTGTATTTGAAGAGTTCGTTATCTGTAACTCCCTCACCAATGAATACGTTTGGTAATTTTGAAAAATATGACATTATTAGTAACCTCTTACGACATCTGCTTGACCGATGAATCTGGTCTCCAAGAATGTTAAACTCAACGTCACAGCAGGAACTTGCATCATCGGTGCCCCATCTCCTTCGCTGCTTGTGCCCATACTGGTTTCTGCAAATGCATTATATTGACCATCTGGAGTGTAGTTTACATTTACACCTGCACAGACAGAAGTAAAAATCTTAAAATGCAACTCATTATCATCACTAAATTGCCTCTTCTCTGGGTCCATGCGAACAAACTTGATATCAAATTTGTCAGGTACTTCCATAAAACGATTAGGACTGTCGTTGATGATAGGAGTAGCACCTCTCTTGAAATAATCAATAATCATCTTATTTTCTCTTGCTTCCTCAGGACTTCTACTAAACAGTTTGAAGTTAAACGCATGAGATCTAAATGTCATATTATTGAACAGTTGTTCAGTATATGGGTTAAATACCTTACCACCAGCAAGTTGTGCAATAGTGTTAGCATTAATATTTCCACCAATACCCAACATTTGACTAGCAGCATTAGCAAATTGTGCTTTTGCTGAATTAATCACTTCTGGAAGAGCACCAGTTGCTGCGTCTTGCAGTGTGCTGACAATTGAATCAAGATCCGCTTGCATCCCTTCTCCACCTGCTTCCTTTAGTGTAATACCACTAATACCTGCCATTGCCATACCACCAACACCTAAATTTTGTGTTGTATATGCTGGATTATATGAAGTTGCTAATTGTGGTGGCATAGCAAGATATACCGCTGTGGAATTATAATCAAAGGATACATCGTTGCCAGGTAAATTTAACTGATTATAATTACCAGATCCACCATCTTTTTTGTATTTAATTCTTTTACGACGAAACATGACATAATCAATTGCCTGCGTCGGTCCATCGCCCACCTTATTTCCGATGACGGGAGGTTCTAATGGATATCTAAGTGTTGACGCTGCCATTATCGATATAAATACTACAGTGGTCTCTATATATTTATGCGATATTACCAAGGCACTTATCGTCCTAAGTTTCCGCGCAAATATAAGGGTGATCCCCATAAGATCATATTTCGCTCATCATGGGAATATAAATTCATGCTTTGGTGTGATACTACGCCAAATGTGCAAGAGTGGAGCAGTGAGGAAATCGTTATTCCTTACAAATCTCCAGTTGATAATAAATACCATCGATACTTTGTTGATTTCTACATGAAAATCAATGGTAAAAAGTATTTAGTTGAAGTCAAACCTTTTAGGCAAACAAAAGAACCTAAAACACAAAAAAGGATGACAAAAAAGTATATTAATGAGGTCGTGACTTGGAGTGTAAACAAAGCGAAATGGAAAGCCGCTACTGAATTCTGTTTAGATCGTCAGTGGGAATTCAAAATTATTACAGAAAAGGAACTTAAGGTCTAATGCCAATTCAAAATCCAGAAAGTGCAAGATATAACTCTTTTCAAGAGTTTATATCATTTTCAAAGAGTAAGGATAACTCTCCAAGTTTTTCCAACCTCTTTTCGGTGAAATTTGCTACGCCTAGAATGATGCAGAACGGTGGTGGTAATTTCAACACCAATAGAATGCAGGTTGAGGGCAATCGTGAGTTAGATCTTCTCTTAGATTATTATGCAAATACAGTACAACTTCCCAGTAAGCAAATAACTACAGGTCAAGTTGCACCTGTTGGATCTCCCTTTAAATATGCAACAAATACTGCTTTCAGTCAGATTAATATTAATTTTCTGATTCCTAGATCTATGAGAACTAGGGTGTTCTTTGAAAGATGGACACAACTGATGGCAAATGACGCCTCTCAATATACTAGGTATTATAAAGAATATGTCTGCCCCGTACTTGCGATATATAAGTGGGAAAGAGGTGGCGGTGATTATGTATACACTGATCCTACACTCATCAGAGCACTAAGACAGGCAGGTAATCCTTTCTTACTCTCTAGGAAGTATAAGTTGACGGGAGTTTATCTCTTATCTAATTTGTTCCCATATAACATTGGATCAGTTAGACTTGACAATGCTCAAGCAAAAACTTTACAGATGCAAGTAGGTTTCTACTATGAAAGATACCGTTTCTTCACTGAAGATCAATTTGATGATCCTGGTTTAGTTAGGGAGTTAACAACACCTTCTGGTTTTGATAATTTCACAGGCACTGAAACTAGTAGAAATGCAGTTGAATTGTTCTCTGGATTCGTATCCTCCCTCGCGACAACCGCCTAAATAAAATTACTGAATTGAATTTCTATGGCATTACCTAAATTAAATGTACCTAAGTACAAAGTGAAATTGCCGTCTGACGGTAAAACAATTGTTAACTTCAGACCTTTTCTTGTAAAAGAAGAGAAGTTGCTTCTGGTAGCAACTGAAACTGGTGATCAAGAGCAGTTGCTTGACACTATCAAAGGTATCCTCAAAGAGTGTACTGATATTGTAGATGTTGAAAAACTTGCAACATTTGATATTGAATATTTGTTCTTACAAATTCGTACTAAGTCAGTTGGTGAATCTGTATCGGCAACAGTTGTCTGTCCCGATGATGGGGAGACTGAAGTAACAGTTTCAATCCCTCTTGACGAAATCAAGGTAGTTAAAGACAAGAAACATAAGAAAGAGATCAAACTTTCTGAAGATATGGCGGTCACATTTGACTATCCTAGACTCGATACATTTGTTAAGTTGAACTTTGGTGATGGTGGTCCAAGTGTAGATACTGTATTCACAATGGCAGCATCATGCATGGTGACTATTGCTACTGAAGAACAGGTATATGATTGTAATGATGCTACAGATGCTGAAAAGATTGAGTTCTTAGATAATCTGAATAGTAAGCAATTTGCACAGGTTCAAGAGTTCTTTGAAACTATGCCAAAATTGTCTCATACTGTCGAGGTTGTTAATCCTAAGACTAATGTGAAAAGTGAAGTTGTTCTAGAAGGACTGGCGAGTTTTTTCGCATAGCCCTCCTGCACACAAACCTTCGGGCATATTATGAGGGCAACTTTGCCTTAATGCATCATCATAAGTGGAATCCTGAGTACATTGATAATTTAATGCCTTGGGAGAAAGAGATTTATGTGAATCTATTAGTCAATTTCCTCAAAGAAGAAGAAAACCGAATGAAGGAGCAACAGGCGAAGAGTGGCTAGCACTAAAATACAACCATTCAAGTTTTACAATCCAGGTACTTCATCCATAAAGTCACCTGTTGTTCTTGCTGCCAGAAAAAATGTATTGGCAACAAATAGATTAGGTAAAACTGTTGAGGGTATTGGGTCGCTAGTAAGTGATATTGAGACAATCAATATCAAGATGATAAAGAATGAGAAGTTAAGAGAAAGGGCAGAAAGACAAAGAGCACAGAGACAAAGAGATCAGGCAGCAGAAGATGCTGCAGAAAGAAGTGCAATCAAGAAAGCAGGTCAGGGAAGTCTTGGTAGTAAGTTAAAAAGACAAACAAAAAAAGGACTTAAGGGTGGTTTTTCATGGATTGAAAAATTCTTAGGACCTGTAGGTAATTTTTTACTGCAACTTGGTGCTTTCTTTGTTACCACTGAGGTAATGAAGTGGATTGGTGATGAACAGAACAGAGAAAAGTTAGCAACATTTTTAGACAAGGCATTATTTGTCTTTGATAAGTTATTTTCATGGGCATCCACACTAACGAACAAAGTCTTAGATGGATGGTCGGCATTATTTGCAGAAGATGGAGACTTCGGTAGTAGACTGAGAGGTCTCGGTGATATGATGCTTGGAATTATCGGGTTGAAATACCTGATGAATCCATTCAGTTTAATTACTGATATTTTAGGTCTGCTAGACATGGCAGACAGTATTCCAGATCCTGACGGAAGGAATAAGAAACCTAAAGGTGACAAACCACCAACACCAGATAAAAAACCAAAAGGAAACAGATTTACTCGATTCCTTAATAGTCAAGTTGAGAATATTAAGAAACCTCTTAGGAGTTTTCTTGGTGTTAAGACTCTGAATCCATTTGGTGATAACAGAAATAATTACAGCAAATATATTGATGAACTTACAGGCAATAAACCTGGTCCGTTAGGTAATCTTGTAGATAATAGTGCCACACAAATCAAAAGACTTCAAAATTTTGGTTCAGGTCTCATTGATAGTATGTCAACTGAGGCGGATAAGGTACTAAAATCTGAGACTACAAAAAAATTATTCCAAAACCTAGATCCAAAAAATCTTTGGAACTCTACAGTCGATAAATCGCTTCAACTTGCTGATGCTATTGGTTTTGATGAAGCTAAAAGAACTAGTGTTGTAGAAACAGGACAAAAATTATTAGATGATGCTGTAGTTCTTGGATCAGAAGTATTAGATAAAGCAAAAAAACAAGGTGAGGCGATAACAAAAGGTGTATTTGGTTTCCTTAATACTTCATGGAAAAACCTTACCTTCCAAGAGGGAACTACATTTAGAGCTGGTGCTGAAATTACAGGTAGAAATTTAACCTTCCAAGAGGGTTCTACCTTCAGAAAAGCAGCAGATTCTGCTATAAAATTTGCTTCAGAAAAAGCAAATGCAATTCGTAATAGTATCGATTCCCAGTTTGCCAAGTTTGGCAACTTGGTTAGTAATATAGGTGAAGCTGGTAAAACCTTCTTAATAGAGAGAATGGTTCAACCTTTAATGGGAAAACTGGAAAAACCATTAAATTTTATTAAAGGTCTTGGAACAAAGTTAGGTGATGCATTATTAAAAGTCCCTTATGTAGGGAAACTAGTTGAAGCACTCAAGGGTAAAGGTATCAAGAGTCTTGGGGACTTTGGTTCAAAGACCATGAAATTTATCGGCGCTAATGCTTGGCCGATTATTGGTGGTTTATTTGGTCTTATTTCCTCCTATGACAGATTAACTAGTAATGATCCTACTGGTGCAGTATTTGATTTTGCTTCTGCTTTATTTGACTTATCAGTTATTGGTGGTTTTGCACCAGGTGGTGGAATTTCATTAGGTATTGATTTATTCATGCTTGCTAGAGATCTAGCAGGTATGATGTTCGATGATTTTGATCCTAGAGAACCTGAAGATGCACTAATTGAAAAATTTGGCATGAAATTTCTTCAAGATGGATTGAGGTCTGTTGGTAATGCATTACCTTCCTTTGGTGAAATTGGCAACTTACTTGGACAAGCAGAGCAGATTGACAAGGGAGATGTAATCAGTGACGAAGCCCTTTCCATGGTGGATCAATACTCCATTGGTGGTGGTGTTGAACCTCAAGAGATGTTCCTTGGTGGTATTGTAAAAGGTATTAGTAGAGCAGTTAGTGGTGTTGTAAAAGGTGTTAGTAAAGCAGTTAGCAGTGTAGGTAACTTTGTTGGTGGCATTGTAAACAATCCGATTGTTAAAACAGCAGCAATGTTTATTCCTGGTGCTGCACCTATTGTAGGTGGCATTAGTGCTATATCATCTCTCGCATCGGGTAATCCGATGGGTGCAGTTATGGCAGGACTGAACCATTTTGCACCTGGCATGATGGCAGGTATTGATAATGTATTAGGTAAAGTCACTGGATTCCTTGATAGTCCTATTGGTCAGATAGGACAGAACTTAATGACAGGCAACATCTTGGGTGCTGCCGATATAGGTCTAGGCATGATTGGTGGACCTATTGGTTCATTAGGTCAAAAGATCTTAGGTGGTGATTTTGGTGGTGCTATCACGAGTGGACTAGGGATGATTAGTCCTGATTTAGGAAGTTTAGCAGAAAGTGTACTCAAGGGTGGATTTAATCCAGCATCAATGATTGCTGGTGCTGCTGATCACTTTGGACTTGGTGGTATTCTTGATGCTGTTACTGGTATCAGTAGTGGAGATCCTAGTAAAGCAATCGAAATGATTGGTTCTGAGTTGGGTATTGATAAAAAAGTCTTAGGTGTAGTTGATAATGTTGCAACTAAGGCATTGAGTTCTGATGGAATCTCAGCAAAATATGCTATGAAGCAAGCATTAGAGTTTGTTCCTATCCCTCTTATTATCGAAAAGATCGAACCTATTCTTCAGGCAGTACCTATAAATATAAACAGAACAAAAGTAGTAAAAGCAGTAGAAACTACACTGAGCAAGATTTAATTAAATGGCAACTGTACAAAAAGGCGCTAAAATCAATTTTTATAAGTTCGTTTCACCTGCTGCAGCGACAAGTACGAAAGTGTCTGGAGAAAGTCAGGCAGTAGTGCAGTCTATCAATGCGAATGTAGAAGCAACAAATAATTTAGGTAAGACTCTTAATTCTCTTGCGAAGGTAGTTGCAGATATTAAGAAGGTACAGTTAGCACAACTGACCTTAGCAGAAAAAAATAGGATAAAATTTCAACCAAAGTATAATAAACCTCAAAGCAGTCTCGGTAGCAGTTTTATTACTGCAATGAAGAAGGGGAGAACTCCTAGTTTCTTAGAAGGTCTGCTGAATATGTTGGGCGCTCTTTTAAAGATCGCCATTATTACTCCAGCATTAGAATGGTTATCTAAGAAAGAAAATCAAAAGAAAGTCAAGACTATTGTTGAGACACTGGTCACGATTGCAAAGTTTATATATGATGTTGCTAAGTTTGGTGTAGTCAATACTATTGAAGGACTTTATAAATTACTATCTGATGAGACTAATTGGTGGGAAAAACTTGGTGGATTATTACAGGCCGCGGCAGGACTAGGAACTTTATTACTTGGAATTCGTTGGTTAAGCAACCCAATGAATCTTGTTAATGACTTTGGTAATGTTCTAAAGTTCTTAAGAGCTAACTTAATAGCAAGTAAAACAAAATTAGGAAAGAGATTTGGTAAAAGAGGTCTCGCCAGTATATTAATAACAGGTACATCTGTTGCTTTGATGACTACTGGTAATCGTGTTGGAGATGATGATCCACCACCGAAAGAAGAAACTAATAATAATCCTCCACCCAAGGAAGAAAAATCATCTACTCCTCTGAGTGATTTCTTTGGTGGTCTAAGAAATATGTTCTCATTCGGTAGGAAACCCGAAGAGAAAGCAGCAGGTGGTTGGATCTCTGGTCCTCAGTCTGGTTATCCTGTATCACTTAATGGTGGTAAAAGTACAGCATTCATTGGTCATGGTACTGAATATGTTGCTAGAAAGGCAAATGGTGGAGCATTTGTTGTTCCTTTTGATACTCCTGCAACTAGGAGAATGCCTCACCTCACTAATAAAAGAATTGCTGAAGCAAAGTCTGGAGGATTTGGATTACCTGGTTTTTCTGCGGGAGGAACTTTACCTGCAGGCAAGGTGCTTTCTCAAAAAAGTGCCTTTGATCATGTACACAAGTTAGCAAAAAAAGCAGGCGGAGCAAAGTTCCCTCAAATTGTTGCTGCTCAAGCAATGCATGAAACAGGATATTTGAATCCTAATCTTCCAAGTGTTTATAATAGTACAACTAGAACTAATGCTTTTGGTCAAACTGGTGATAGAGGATTTGGTACTATTCCTAGAAGTGGATTCTCTGAGGGTTGGACAAAATACGATAATTTATTCAGTGCAGTAAAAGATAATATTAAATTATGGCATGATGTAGGAAATCACCCTGAAAACTATAATGCTTTTGGTAATCCTTTGGATGGTATTGCTGCGGTAGCAAAGGCATACTCTCCTAATGCAGATCCCGCCAATATTAGATTGGGATATACTACTGACGGGTATAGTAAGGGAATGGTTAGAGCATTGAAAGTTGGTGGATTTGATCCTACTAACATGAAATCTAGTCCGCTAACATCTAGCAATAATAGTAGTGGAAGCAGACCTCAACCAAAAGGTAATTTCTTTACAAATAACTTCAACAGGTTGAAGAACTTCCTTGGATTTGGTGATGATTCACAAGAGAAACCAGATAAAAGTTCAACCAGTAATAAATCAGGAACAATCAAACCTGCATCACACCCTGAGACAGGTTCTGGATTTACTGTTGCAGGAACAAAGGATCAAAGCAATAGACCTATTGTATTGTCAGAACCAGCAGCAGAACAATTTGCTGCTGCAATGAAAGCTTCTGGTATGGACTTAGCATCATTTGTTGCAAGTTCTGGTAGAAGTAGAGCAAAAAATGAATCTATTGGTGGGCATCCAGAATCACATCACTTATATGGTGAAGCACTTGATATTAATGGTGAAGGATATCAGTGGTTGAAAGCAAATGGCAGACAATATGGTTGGCAATATGTTTATAACCATAATGCTGAAAGTGCTCACTTTAAGTATGTTGGTCCTAAAGCAGGATCTACACCAATCTTAGCAGCTCCAAACAGCACTTATGCTGGTGGTAACAGTCTTAACGGACACGTTGGTGAAGGTTCAAGAGAGGGTAGTCGTGCAGAAGAAGAAGCAAAGAAAAAAGAAAGATCAGCTTTTGCTAAAGCATTTGCAGGTAATTTCACTGCTTCCTCATCTAAATCTATTGAAGAAAGAATGGGTATGGGTCAACAGGGCACAATGTATCAGGGCGGTGCTAGTAACTTTAGAAAAACAAAAGAAGAACGTGCTTTGATGGAACAAACCAAGAAAAGAAATGCTGCTCGTGCTGACATAAATGATAGGAGTCAAAGCATGATTCAAAGTGTGATGGCAGCGGTCGAAACGTCTAACTCTGGTAATCGAATGGCAATTGCTCAAGCACAGCAGGCAGTAATGCAGATGATGGCAGCTAGTCAAGCTAGTGGTCAGACAGTATCTGCTGGTGGAGGTGGTGGTGCTGTTGCTAAGACAACTGCTGCCATGCTTGGATCTTCAATGAACGCATTCAGTAAAATCTTCAGATGACAATAGCAAGAGAAAAAATTGGAGAAATTGTCTATAGAATCTATGTCTATAGAGATGGAAAGTTAGTAACCAATCCTCAAGGTGAGGCAAACATCTCTGATTTTATTATTGGTATAGAAGTTGTTGAAAGTATCACGTCAGCAACAATTGAGATTAAATTAGTTGTTCAAGACGCTGCTGGTGCTATTGGTGCATTTACAGGGTCTGAACAATTAAAGATTCAATTGGTAAGTCCTATCATTGACCGTACATATTTTGTACGTTCATATGAAATTGTGTCTAGAGTTAGAGATACTAGTGGTCAAGACATGTTCATGTTGAACTGCTGTTCCGATGAATTTGTCAAGAATGAAATTAATAATGTATTTGGTCATAGTCATGTAGTGTTTGGTGGTAAAACGGAATCATCTGAAATTGTCAAGCAAGTATTACAAGACAAAAGATTTTTACAATCTAAGAAAAATATCTTCTTAGAAGAGACTATCAACAAACAACAGTTTGTCGCAACTAACTGGCGTCCTTTCGATGCAATCTACTGGTTAGCACAGAGATCAATTAGAAAAGCAAAGAAAGGTGGAAATTTACAAAACGGTTTTTGTTTCTGGGAAAATGCTCTCGGATATAATTTTCAATCAATTGATAAAATGATTGCTGATGTAAATGAACAGAAAGAAACTAAGAGTAATTGGAAAAAAGGAGAGGCACAATTATACACTTACACCTATTCTCAAAAGAATACAGAAGAGTCAGGTGATGATCAATACAGAATTGAATCATTAGTATTCCCAGAAGAAAGAAATTTTTTAAGTGGTTTACGTCATGGTACATGGTCTGGATTTAGTGTAGGATTTGATCCTGTTACTATCACATCATCTAAGTTTGGTCTGAGTACAGATATGTCTGTTGATGCATATCGATATGGTATCAAAGAACTTTGGCCAACAATGGAACACTTGAACTCTAAGAAGACTAAGAACCCTATTGCTTTCATGGATAGTCAAATTCAAACAATGACTGATTATCCAAAGAGAGTTCGTTATAGTGCTATGTCTAATCAAATCTTTGATCAGAAGTATAAGAACAATCCTCAGAAAAACTACGAAGAATTAGTAGAACTTCAAGCATATCAGTATATGCGGATTGAATCTATTAAGAACTTTAAACTATTAATTACAGTACCTGGTAATTTAGATCTATATGCAGGTAAAGGTGTAAATCTGGTTGTGCCTGGTACATTCAAATCGCCTGGTAGAATGCAAATCGACAAGAGATATAGTGGTAGATACCTTATCGCATCAGTAGCACACAAAATTGCTGGTGGTAATCAACATAAAACAGAACTTGTATTGTTAAAGGATTCTATTCTTCCGCCAAACGCGGGTTGACAAGGTATCTAATTCAGATTAGAATAACCTTGTGAGAGTTGATAAGACTCTTAATATAAATAATTAAGTATCATTAGTATACAACATATGGAATCCATCGAAAAGCACATCGAACAGGACAAGCAGATTCTTCAAGATCCTACTACAAATCCACAAATGCGTCGTCACGTTGAAGAAGAACTTCGCGAGTTGGAAGAATATGCAGATCATCATAAGAAAGAGATTGAGGCAGGAGATCATCACGATCCAACATACCTAGAGTTGTATTGCGATCAGAACCCTTCTGAACCTGAATGTCTTGTATATGACGATTGAAGAGTATTTCTTAGGACACTGGACGAATAGATATCAAGCACAATCTGCCCCTCATCTTTATTCTTCCACTGAAATAGAGTGGA
>CEVZ01108337.1_pt1 | contig 12610 bp, 17 predicted proteins | sample 361371 | NCBI WGS metagenome assembly CEVZ01 (sample SAMEA2620217, study PRJEB7988) | marine metagenome | isolation source: saline water (ENVO:00002010), including
TCGTCAGTTTCGATGGTGATGTTGACACGGATCAACTCTCGATTAGTCGTTGCACACGCTTGCTCAACGGATAGAGTTTTGCCGTTTCCAGAAAGACCTGTAATGAATACAGGATAGAATTGATTAGATTGGATAACTTTGCGAACATTGCTGAAGTTACCAAAAGGGACGTAGGAATCATCTTTTGATGGGATGTAGGTTACTTCAAGAACAGGAGAGGCAGAAGGAGCATCGTAAGCACGTTCAATTTCTTGTGCAGTTAGATTCCACTTGCCTTTACCAGATTTATAAGACTTGAGGCGTTTACAAGCAGTAGCGTAAGATACTTTCAACTGATTTGACGCTTCACGAATGTTTTTGCATCCCACTTCCTCACCTACATGCTCAGTCAAATACTGAACGAGGTCTTCGGTTGTCACTGGATTTGGTTCAAAAGGCATGGGATTTTCGGATTGTTTTGTTCGTATGTGTTTATTATAGCAGATGAAACTGCTGTGTGAAGGGGTAGTGGACAGTTAATTAATCGAACACTGCTGTCACACCCATCACTGTTGCTTCAGGATTGCGAGCGAGAGCGATCTTCTTGGCATGGTCATAGTCTCTCGCAACTACGATTTCATCAAAGATGGTGCCAGCGATGAACAATTGTACTTTACACTTCATGAGATCTTGTTTGAAATAGGTTAAGTTTGGTTGTTGATCGTTATGTGTATTATAATCTCCACTCATGCTATTTGCTCAATGAATGCATTGAGAACTGTTTTGTTTGTCATTTTAGAACCCATATGTTTTTTGAATGCGCGACCGAGTTCTGCTCTAGTTGCAACTTCACCTTTTTGCTTTACTTCTAGTTCCATAGTTCCTTCGCCATTGTTTTTGTCTGGCATATAGAAGGATTCATGATAACCCATTTCTGTTTTGATGGATGCAAATCTATGCTTTCTCCACTGTTCCTCAACTCGACCAAAAATTTCAGGAGCAGTGAAACGAACCAGACGACTCAATTCTGCTTTGCTACAAATCCTGATACCAACCCAATTGAAATCAGTAATTTCTTTGAAGTAACTTACGATCTCTTTGGTAGTATTGTAAGGATCACTGTTGATCTTGCGAGAGTATCCAGTCTTAGGATCTCTGAGGAAGAAAACACAGTTCCTATGATGACAAAGATATTGACTCTTGAATTTGTCAGTTGTCCATGTCACCTCTTCAGGAGTAGGAGTGAGGAAAGAAATAGGATTTGATTCACCATCAGTCAAGCAAATCATAGTTACTTTAGTGATATTCTCTACCTTTCTGAGAAGATCAACAATTTCACGAGAACACATAATTGCTTCTGCAAGTGGTGTACCACCGAGATTGTATTTAGGATCTGCAGATATACGATGACCACCCATAGCAAAGACTTGTAGGAAAGTCAATTCCATTGATTTCTCCAAAGACTTAGAGTTTTGACGTGAGGAGAAAAACTCAACCAATCGGAAATCTCTTGTAGGAGCGAGAAGATTTTTTTCCCTTTCAAAACCAGGATGTCCCTCTTGATCATGCTCAAAGTCATAACTCAAACCATTCTGGAATGCATATACACGGAAGGGAATACCTGCTTTCTTACAGAACCACATGAGGTTGTAGAGTTGCTTGAGTGTATCCAACATTTGATACTGCATAGATCCAGACCAGTCAAGATACATGACAAGACCATGATTCTTTCCTTCAGGAACAATAGTAACTTTCTTGAAGATATCTTCAGTAAGTTTGTATTTGAATAGTTTATTTGTATCAATAACTCCAGTCTTGGATGTAGCAGAACGACGATACTCTGCTGCAGACTTTTTCATTTCAAACTGCTTGACCAGATAGTTTACACTTTTCTGAGCATTCTTTTTGAACTCTTTGTATTTTCCAAGAGCATATTCAATATTGCTTTTGATATATTCAGCATGATCTTCTGAAGGATATTCTCTTTCATAGTACCACTCTTGAAGATCTTTTTGAACTTGATCGTGAGGTTGAATGATTTCTTTTAGATCAATCTTAGGAAGATTGAGATAGATCCATTCCTTTGCATTATCATCAATCAAAGTCTCAAGTGATTCTTGCAGAGCAGCATCAGTAACTGATTCAGTTTCATCCATAGGAAACTGTTCTCCACCCATAGTGCCGCCAATCTTAGGAGCATCAGATGAGTATGAAGGAGTCTCAAGATCAGGATCTACTTCACGTTCTTGAGGACGTTTTGTAGGATCATCATCAGTGAACCAATCTTCTTCTGCATCACCTTTCTCTCCATCAGAAGTTGTAGGAGTCACTTCTTCCTGCTTATCTGCTTGAAATTCACTATCATCAGATTCAGGTGCAGAGATCTCGTCAATCTTTTCTTGCTTCTTACAAGCATACTCATATAGATCTTCCGCCAACTTGATAACATCTTCAAATGTTTTAGTTTCAGCGGTACGCTTTACCCATACTGCTTCATCAGCAGTGAATGGCATAGAAGGATTACCTTTGAAGTAAAGGTTGATACGATCGATCAAAGATAGAGTCTTAGGATCGTCATGTTTTACACCAAAGAAATCATCATCCCAGAGTTGTTTGTAACCTTCAAAGAATGACTTACGAAGACCAGGATATGTTACCTTCATCATACGCTCGATACGAGCATCCTCTATGACGTTCACAAACGCCTTAGGAGCGTTTCCCCAATTGCCTTGAGGGGTATAGAGTGCGTGACCGACTTCGTGACCTACTAGAAGGTCGTATACGGTTTCGGTTGCGGTTTTCCAGATGGGTAGAATCAATAGACGCTTTTCAACATCGAAGCAAGCAGTGCTCACTTTACGGTGCTCAACGGTCAGATTCTCAGTTGCCAAGAGTTTAGCGAGTGTGCCTTTGACTTCCTGATTAATCATTGTCCTCCTTAGATGTCTTTATTCTAGCACGTCATCCAAATATGAGTCAAGCTTACGGACAGTTTCCCAACCGTCCACTGGTCGTGGCACCTTCCTGATTACAATATATCCATCATCTTTATTAGGAATATCGTGATGAGTCACAACCTCATAACTATATTCATTTAGATCCCATTCAAGGTAATCCATTTTTTCTTGGATGTCGAATAGTAAAAGCATACCAGCAGATAGTTCTCGTTTAGGCATTGGATTCCAATGGCGGATTACTCCAGATATGATAAAAACGTTAGTAACCATGTAACTAACAAAAATACAGGTGCGTATGATAGCAACTGAATTATCATAAGGAGATGTTTTGTCGTCACTAAAACTTCCTAGGGAATACTTCCATATTCTAAGAATCGTCCGACATCTTTGAGAAATCGTTGATTTTTTCAAATTTGATAGTCCGTAAGAATTTATCTACCAAGATTTCACCTTTGTGACTGATGACGAATAGGTTGGTTCCCTTTCCTAAACTGCGTAAGATAGCAAGTAATTCTGCTGTAGCACCTGCGTCAAGAGAACTATCAAATACTTCATCCAAAATCAAAAGGTTGGTAGAGACGCTATTCTTCATTCTAGCAACTTCTCGCCAAGTAAACAACAGCGCCAAATCAATTTTCTGTTTTTCACCTTCGGAGAAAGAAGAATATGCAAAGCGATCTCTAAATCGACTCTTGATAACTTCATTGAATTCTTCATCAAGGGTAAAGTTGACAAAGAAGTCCATGTTTTGCAGGTATTTATTAATTAGATTATTGAAAACAGGAACGTATTTCTTAATGATTTGACTTTTGATACCAGAATCTTTCAGCAAATTACCAACAACATTAAACTCAGCAAGGGTCTTACTAACTTCACTGCATTGCTTTTCTGTTTCATCTAATTGTTTTTCAAGTGCAGTAAGAGATTCAACTTCAGCATCAATACTGGGTGTATCAGTTTGAAGATTCAACAATTGTTTTTGAATTTCAAGATTGTCAAACTCTAGACGAACAACTTCTTTATCACTTGCAGTAATTTTACTACGAAGTTCATAACACTTTCTAGAGATAGTTTCCATCTCCTCAACAACACTAACTGCATCAGCAATTTGTTCAGTCAAACCTTTAAATTCTTTTGTGAGTTTCTTACCCTTCCCCTCTAGACCACCAATCACTGCAGTTTTAAATGCCTTTTCAATCTCTTGAGAACAAGTAGGACACTCATCATGTGTCTTGAAAAACTTTAATTCTTTTGCAGCACTCTTAAGTTCAGAGTTGATATCAGATTGAGATTGTCTAAGTTCATTCAAAAGATTTTTTTGATCATCAACTCCTTTGAGAGAACTTTCAACTGCTGTAAGTTCCTTATCAAACTTTACTTTATTCTTTTTCTCTTCTTTGATTCGTTTTTCGTTATCAGTAATTCTTTTCTGTTTCTCTTTTTGACGAGTATCATTTACATCCTTAAGAGAACTAATTAGTTTGCGTTGTGACGCAACTCTTTCTTCTGCAACACTAACCAGATGCTCACAATCTTTACTCTGTGCCAAAGTCGTGCGAACACGATCTTTCAGCAACTGATTCATGTTCGAGAAGATGTTGATATCAAGTAAATCTTCAATAACTTCTCGTCGGTGAGGTGCGGATAGTTGCATGAAGGGGACAAATGTGGATGAACCCAAGATGACGACTTGTGTAAATGACTTGAAGTTGAGTTTGAGAACTTGCTGTTCGAGGTATTTTTGCGTGTCCTTAACCGCAGCGTCTTGGTCAACGAGTTTATTGTTTTTATAAAGTTCAAATACATTAGGTTTAATTCCTCTGAATACCCGATACTCATCTGTACCGATAGAGAAACATACCTCTACTTTGGTTCCTTTCTCGTTAATACTGTTTACTAATTGTCCCTTTGTAATCTTACGAAAAGGTTTGTTGAACAAACCAAAACACAAAGCATCAAGAAGAGTTGACTTGCCTGCACCATTAGCACCGACAATTAAGGTAGATTGTGTTTCACTAAGTTCAATTTCTGTCCACTGGTCACCTGTAGATAAAAAATTCTTCCAGCGAATAGTCTCAAATGTGATCATTAATCAAGTGGTGGGATTACAAGGTCATCTTTAGATACAATTGAATATTTGTATCCATATTTGTCGCAATTAATTGCTACGATATCACGCTCAACTTCCATAATATCTAAAGTGTCTTCGTATTCAATTGCTTCCAATTGATTGATATATCTCTCAGCATCATCTCGCTGCTCAAAGATATGAACTACTTTAGTTGAATTTAGAGTGGTGGCATAGATGCCGCCTGTGTTCGTGTCCGTTAAGATAAACATTAGAGTTCGGATGCTTCCATATAGAGTGAACGCATGACAGATTTAATATTAGACTTATTAACCTTTACGTCGATCTCATCTATGTAGTTATCCAACAATGTCAGAGTGTCTTCGGTTTCCAGTACCGCATCACCATTCTCTAGTTCCACACTCAAATCTTCAATAATTTTGAGATCAGCGAGACCTATATCTTGGAGTTGCCTTACTGCATAATCGAACTTAGCATAATCACCTTTGTCTTCGACAATTAGTTTGACGAATGATCCTTTAATTTCGTCCGCACTCGGTATGCTAACTCCACCATTATAATACAACTTATGAAAAGTGTCAAAGGGATTTCTGTAAAAAGTAGTTTTAAGAGTTTCTGTGTCAAAGACATGGAATCCTCTTTTACTTCCGTAGTCATTCCAATAAAGTTGATAAGGGTTACCTAGGTAATGTATATTATCATTATTAGATTTCATGTGATAGTGTCCACTGAACACTTTCTTAAACTTATTGAATGTAGATGGGTCCATGCCATTAAACATCATATGACCTGGATGTGCTTCAAACCCATTAAGCTCAAGGTGACCCATAGCGACACTAGCAGAACTTTCTGCAACAGCACGAAGAGATTTCTCTCGGTTATCGTCACAAATCCAAGGTAAAAGAAGTATAGAAAGACCACCAATAGTAATGGTAGTGGGATCGGTGTAGACTGTAATGTTTCCATACCCCTCAAGTAATTCACTTGGGGCATTAACTCGTAGAGTGTTTTTGTAGTAGATATCATGGTTTCCTACAAGCATATGCATCTTCACACCCATCTCTTCTAGAGGGGTAAACCACATGTCTTTTGCTGCTTCTAGAGACATGAAGTTAATTGACCTACGTTTATCAAACGTATCGCCTAGACACAACACAGTATCAATACCAGACGCTTTGATAAAAGGAACTACGATCTTGCCGTAAAATTTCTTGTAATGTTCTATAAAATGTATGTTGTCGTTCCTGACACCAAAATGCTGGTCTGTAATCAGCAGAACTTTCATCGTTTAGAATTCATTTCAACACGGGACTTAATATGATTATAATCTGTATTTGTATCTCCGTCAACCGTGAAGACATGATCGTAACCAGACTTCTCTAGAATCTTATCTTTAATATCCATCTGTCTTTTTTCTTTTGCGATCCTCCTCAAAAATGCATAGTATACAATCTGAGTAAAATATGCAAAGGGGTTTCTACTCTTAGCAGGATCGAAGTTATCAATATATTGAATACAGTTCTCGATACCATCGCAAACCATATCATCCTTATACATGTAGTTGATAAAGTTTGGTCTATATGATAGGTGGGTTGCAATCTTCAGGAAACAACCACCAATATAATTATTGACGCGAGGTTTCGGCAGACCTTTTGCCTTGGCAAGATCAACTTTTTCCTTGTACTTTACAATAGCAGCAAGAAACTCTTGGTTGTCAACATAATGTTGTTTTTTCTTAGGTGCCGATTTCGATTTCATATCGTATTTGCTTTGTTTATATTATAACATACTTGACAGGTATGTCAATTACATGTACAATAACCATGTAAGGGTTCAAGAGTCATATAGCTTCTCAAATAAAGCACGAGCTTCATTAATTTTACCTAGATACCCAGCAGTCTTTTTGATGTCTGCCTGGTTCTGGGTCATTTTTCTGTTGGCGATATCTTCTCCTAAGATGTATGCTTCGTACATCAAGGTAACATCTCTACTCATAGACGCGACGGTCAGAATATCTTTCTCTCTTAAGATAAAGAAATCTTCATCTGACATTTGCATCCATCGGGTGAAACCCATGCCGCGAACGACTTTATGCTCACCTACTTCTTTTGTTACTGCATGTACTGCTACAGGATCCTGTAAAAATACAAGCGACTCTCCATGGTCTTCAGTCAAAACTGCTTTGCCGAGAATCTCTTCTCCACTAACAAGTTTGAAGATACCATGAAATTCTTCATCGTGTTTTGCGTAACTAATCATAAGCTTTTACTTTTACGTCTATGATTTCATAATTAAAATTTTCTTCATTATATACTTTGACTCTTTCCATTAGATGATTGAGAGTATAGTTATTACCCCTATCAGTGGAAATATCATCAGCAATATCATAAAGTGTTGCTTGTGACTTATTTTGTCCTTTCCTTAGAACTCGACCAATTGATTGTAGGTTACGAACTCTGGACTTAGAAGGAGAGGCAAAAATAACGTTGTGTAATCTTTTGATGTTAATACCTGTTGAGAATGTCCCGTAAGATGCAACGATGATTGCATTATCAGAGGATTCAGTTAAACGCCTTACCTCTTCTCTATCATCAACATCGACACCACCATGTACAAAAAATACAGGTCTGTCTGTACCACTATTTATCAAGTTGTAAAGAGGTAGTCCATGTCGTTCTACATAGTTGAAGAGAACAAGCGTGTTACCCTTTAGATCTCGCGCAAGATTACGGATAAACTTGTTCCTACCTTCGTGTTCTACAAGGTAACCGATCTCATCTTGGTATCCTTCAAAGAGTTGTTCTTCATGTTTTAAGAGAACAATCTTAACTTTGAGTTTAGCGATATGACCCGCTTCCATAAGTTTCTTTGTTCTGGTAACCTGTGAGCATCTACCGAACACTCCTTCAAGGACCAATTGATTTACATTTGCACCATCTAGCGTACCCGTAAATCCAATACGATATTTACACTCATGCAACTTACTCATCAAGGAAGTCAAAGATTTAGCTTTGAATTGGTGCGCCTCGTCACCGATCACAACATCAAACCTGTCAAACCACTTTCTAGGTTCCTTGTAAATAGACTGCCAAGTGGTAATTATCACGCTATGTTCCGTGTATTTGTCTTGCCCCGCATATATTTTGTGGCAGTCTTTGGTAGCCATCCATCCGTATTCTTCAAAGTCTTTGTACATCTGCTCGACGAGAGAAGTAGTCGGCACCACGATTAATACATTTCTCCCGACATTAGTATGGAATCGAACCAATGCATAAATCATTAACGATTTGCCTGATGCTGTGGGCGACAGGAGCAACCTTCTATTATGCTTCAGTGCTTCGTAGATCGCTTTATATTGATAGTCCCGTACCTTCAGACTCGGGGGTAGGCGCAGTGATTTTACAAAACCTACAACCGACTTGGGAGTAATCATAGGGTTGTCCGCTAACGGATGACCAAAATATTTGTCATCTTCTACTGTGTATCGGTATCCTTTCTTCTCTGCCCAATCTAAAAGATATTCAATGAGACCACAATAGATCTCACCTGTTGCTGGTGAATATAAACGAATCTTTCCATCCCATCCTCTGTACCTTCTAGTCTTCTGCATATACTTAGCAGACTCTACTTCAAAAGTAAAAAAGTCTGCTAACTCATAATGAAGATGAGACTCCGCCTCAACTTTGAGATATACTTCATTCTTCTTACGAATAAGGAGGTCCATAAAACCATGCTACAAAAGATTCACGTTGTCCTGAAGTGATAGGGCGAACCCTGTGCCATTGATCACCTTGGAAAAAAATAGCAGACCCAGATTTCAACTTGAATGTTCGGAATCTTGGATCTGTCTCTGGTTTATATATCTCCAAATCAAACTCGCCTCCTTCGTAGTCGTCATTTAGGAAGAGAGTCATACTTATTTTTCTTACTAATCCTTTTACTGGATGAGGATGCTGATCTACATGCCAGTCATAAAAATCCCCTACACCGTACTTGCCATACTGTACTGCTTCCATACCAGTAATATTCAAGTTCCAACGTGCTTGTTTATTAACTGATTTCACCATACGCAAAAGCATGGATAGAAGTTCTCTGTCTCCCACCCATGCTATCTCTGAACTTCTATTGTCTTGTATTCCGTTATGAACGTGTCCTCTAGACCAATTATGATTCTCTGAAACTACTCTGTTGACAATTTGCATTGCCGCTCTGTTGAATACAACTTCTTTGTAGTAGAGACCGTAGTTCATTAGAATCCATTCTTAAATTTTTCCCATTCAATCGCATTCTTGATTTGGAAGTTGCGGTTGTTGATCATCCGCAAAACACCTTCAAGAAAATTTAGAACTGTCTCTATGTAGTCAATCTTGTATTGTAGTTTAACTACATCCTCATCAGCATCAATAAACATAGAGATCTCTTCTTTAGTAGTAAGTTTGAGATCAAACGGCATCTCTTTATACTTCTGGGCAGGTGCCTTACCCTTGTAATATAACCATTTCTCTTTCGTCATTCGACGCATCTCCAACTCACGTTCTTTCTTCATCAGTGAGAAGGTATTGAAAAACTCCATATATCTCATATGAAGTTGTGGGATTTTAGTGGATTCTTCACAGTATAGATCACCATCGATCTTACTATCTTTCTTCCACATCTCCTGTAGTTGTTCTAAGTTCATTACGAAAATAATTCAGTTTCATTTTAAAATGTTAAATTTTTTAAGGACATATAATGTAAGGGCAGTCCAAAAAATAATTTCAAGTGCGTAATTGGTCATCTGCGTTTTTGTGAATTCTTATCCCTGACTTCAAAGATAGTATACTTGAAAGTGCAGGTTGCTGAGAAGTATTCATTATCACCACCAGTCACATCAAATGATAGCGTTGATAATTCTACTGGGAATAAATCTTTGAACACAACGTCAAAGTTTACTCGGTTGTTATTGTTTAAAACTTGGAGGGTTGCATCAGAAAATCTAGGATCTTGTGATGGATCATCTCTATGGATTGATCTCCATCTACCTCTCTCTGATAACTCCTGAGGAGTACCTAATGCTCTCATCCAGTTATGGAGCTCCATATAGTTTCTAAGATCTTCATCCACAATAAATGTGATGGTAAGATCTCCATACCGCATGTTACCTTCTACGGGAATGGGGACAAGACCTCTGGTTGGAATGTTAACCTCACCTAAAGTCATTGTTGGGATCTCTGCTCTCTGGCACAAGAATGATGCTTTCTTTGCTTTATCGAGAAGAAAGATAAACCCGATAGGTGAAAGATAGTTCTTGTTTGTGAGTTGATCGTTATACCAGTTTGCCATTTGTTTAGAGGTTAGCGTTTTCTACCCAACCAGTTGCGATATATTTGTCTCCGCTGAGAGGAGGATTACCTCTGTGAGTGTGTGTAAACCCAGCAGGCCAAATTAATAATCTTCCTTTGATTGGTGTAAATCTTTTACCAAGATACAGAAATTCTGTTTCTCCACCTTCCTCAACATCATTGAGATACATCATGTGAGCAAGAACTCTTTTGGTGCAACCAGGCGCACTATTTTCAGAGTGCCAAGCATGATATCCTTCAGACTTACGAGTTCTTTGAATATTGAGATATGCAGATTGTAATTTATACATCGTGAGACGTTCATACTTACCAGCATATTCATTCATACACATGTTCAAAACTTGATTGTACCGTTTCAAGTACGTTGAGTTTAAGTCTTTATCAATCATGAAAGACGACACTTCTGGTGGAGCGTTGCCTTCATCCATGAAATAATCAATGGGTAAACATGCATCTCTTCTGGTATCAGCAAGTTTTTGATTGTTAGAAGTAAATCCTCTTCTATCAAATGCTACACCAGTTTCTTTGCAATGTGCAAAGTATTCAATAAAATCAGTTGGATCAAATTCAGTATCAAAGATACCAATAAAATCCTCAAAGTGAATGTCAGTAATCATAATTAAGAGTTGGTAGAGTTATTTAGTCATCAGACAAACATGCCATGATCCTTACAATAGTGTAGCGTATCTTTCAAGTCTCCGATATGTTTAGCACCAAGAGCAACTTGAGGATACACTGCATTTTTTCCAAATTCTTGTTCAAATGCTCTTTGTGTAAAGTGTTGATCTAGTTTGTATTCTAGAAATTCTCCTCCTAATGATTTAAGTAGGGATGCAACCCTCTCACATTCTTGACTGCCGTTTGAATAAATTACTGCTGTTAGTGGAACCATTAGTCGCGTTGCCTCCAATCGTCGGGTTTGTCTCTATTGAACCAATCTACAATATCATCAGCACCTTTGAACCCCGTTTTATGATTGGATGGGTCGGGGTCTCCTAGTCCCATCCTATTCAGAAAATCATCTGTAGTTCCTTCTTCAATACCAGCAGACTGACGACGTGCCTGCTTTAACCAGTCGCGGGCAAGTGTGTGTCTTTTGGCAAGTTTCTCTGCCCAGATCATGTCCTCTAGGGGGACTTCTTCGTTGTTAGCGATACACCTACAAATGGACTCCAAGCGGAGTCGATACGCAGTCGAGAGCATAAAATACACCAGATACAGTGTTATTTAGAATGAATCATCTCAGAGAGTTCCTCTGTTTTATTCCATTCAGCATATGCTGACTCAGATCTTTCAGAGAGAATACTCAAGATGTCATCACAAATGACTTTGTTTGGGACGTACTCGTCAAGATACTTGTCTAATGCTTCTTTCAAGTATCTTTTACGATGCCACTCAGGGGAATAGGGTTTATAATCCATGATGTAAATATCAGGTATAAAAATATTTAGCATTAAAAAAAGAGGGGCATTTACGCCCCTCAACACTTCCTTCACACGGTAATTTATTTAGGTCATAAGGACCTCCTTGCAAATTCGTTTACATGAATTTTGATGTGTGATCTCGCATTCAATCAGACATTCGTAGTAGTCATTTAGTTTCTGGTTCTCGACAGAAATAGTATCGACTGTATCCTCGAAATGACGCCACTCGTTTAACTGATTGCTCGATGTGATGTTGTGCATGATCTCACTCCGTAACTGGTCTTCATAATATGGTAAAGGGTAGGGATCATTTTTCCACCTCGCTTAATTCTACTACTACTTATATACAAACTCTGACAAAACCCATAGGTACTTTGTCCCTTGACATAACTCTTATTTTTTGTATACGAAGATACATTACAATAAAAAAGAGGGAGTGTCTGATTCTGACCAGACTTCCCTCGGTGGCGACGATATTCGTCACTATTTATGTGTGGTGTGTGTGGGAGGTTGGATTCCTGTATACCAACAATAGAAGGGCATTTCTACAGTTTAGAAATACTTCTATGCCTAAGACCTACTTGGTATGTAGTTCTACTGTTCCCAGCAGCGGGCACCACCCCTGTCTTATCACCTTAACTAGCAAAATGCCAGTAAGTTTATTCAGTCACTCCCTGTAAGTCAGGCGTCCCTTCCTTACAAATAAATTATAGCATAAAAAAAGAGGGTGTCAAGCACCCTCTTAAAATTAGTTGTGATTAGATCACATAAGGTTAGCAACCTGAACTCTTCTGTAATACTTGTTAGTATTAGCAGTAA
>CEVZ01209903.1_pt1 | contig 12581 bp, 18 predicted proteins | sample 361371 | NCBI WGS metagenome assembly CEVZ01 (sample SAMEA2620217, study PRJEB7988) | marine metagenome | isolation source: saline water (ENVO:00002010), including
CAGAAGAGAAAGCCCCTGCCGAAGAATCTCGGAGGAATGGTTCGCACAGGTGATGATGAATGACCACATTCGACAAGGCTTGGGGCGTTCTGAAGTCCTATCGCTCTGATGAGGTGTATGAGGAGGATGAGGAGGAGGACAAGGATAGGCTAATCGCTGAGTTGCGACGAGAAATTGAACGATTAAAATTGGAGCAATTGCGTGAAAAACGTCAAGAGCAATGCCAATGCGAGCATATGCCTCCAGAAGATCAGCCATGCAACGCCTGTTTGAATCAATGGCGCAATGAGCGATATGGTTCTGACGTGCATGATGTCGAGTGTGTTTGTGATCAATGTAGTGGTTTTGGTTATCGAGGGGCGGATTACTGATGACAGCATTCGATAAGGCTTGGAGTCTCATGAAAGAGAGTCGCTTTCCGTGGGGTGCGCCCGATTATCATACTATTAATCGTCCCTCTAAACCTGTTGTGCATATCGAGGGAAAGGGGGGAGGTTATGTTGATCCGAACATTGAGGAAGATGGCTTGGATTACGAACAATTACGATCTAAAACATCTATGGCTAAACCACTTCATCTGGATCGTCTTGTGGATTCGGGGGATCCCAACAACCCATATGCCCATCTAAACGCCGATGTTCGCCAACACTTGATAGGCGAAATGGAAAGAGATGTCGTTGCGGGCAAACCGAGATACGCTATGAGAATGCCAAGACCTGATGAGGAAGAGGAAACAGAGCAAAGGCGACAAGAGTTATTGGCGGGTGAGTAAGATGACGGCATTCGACAAGGCTTGGAGTGTCGTGAAAGCAGTATGCCCCGAATGTGGCGAGGATAGGCCATCTTACGATTATTCGCATGGGCAAAAGATGTGCGACTTTTGTTATGAGAGCGATTACCATCAAGGAACGAGGAATGTAAAATGACAGCATTCGACAAGGCTTGGAATCTTGTGAAAACAAGAGGTTTTGACATCAGGGATCACGAAGAAGATGACAAGGAACCCGTTAGTGCTGGTTATTCTTCTCCTCATAATCAAGGATCACATAACAAATACATACCGATGGATGAAAACGGAGAGCCACTATCTATGGAACCGATGTCATGGGCAAGTGCAAAGGCTATGTTAGATGCGTATGAGGAGGAGACAGGGATACCATGCAATTCCCTCACTCAAATAGCCCCGTTTGAAGGGGGTCTTGCAGATATGATTCTTGACTCAAAAGATTGGGGTGACGGCGAATGACGGCATTCGACAAGGCTTGGGAAGTCGTGAAAACCGATCAAACTGTCTGGGCAGATGATTTCTATGATCAACTAAAGGACAGTCTTGAAGTGCAACTCATAGATGATGGGACACTTGATACTGTTATTGATGTAAATGGAAAGGAATACCGATTCAACTATATGCCTGAAATGGGGGATGGAGGTGATGATTTTCTTGATGAGATCGAATCAACAGTCAATGACGGCGAACATAGTTATGCCGCATTTGTCGAGCAATGCATGGAAGATGCGAAAGAGATGTATATTCAAGATTACATCGAAGAACATTTAGGTGATTCGGAATGACCGCATTCGACAAGGCTTGGACTATCGTGAAGGGTTTGAGTCCTCTTGAGGAAGCAGCAGCAGACGAATATAGCACAGCCGAGGATTACTCTCCAAGCAAGAGAAGAATGATGCTTGAGGAGATGGATCCATATGACCTCGGAGATGCTTTGAATCATCCACATGGCGACCTTGATTATCGAGGTTATGACCCTGCGGCGGCTGCTGCATCGGGTGACGCAAGACGGGAGTTAATTGACACTATGGGCGATGATGAGGTCAATGAGGCTTACGAACAAATCATGAGGCTAAGGGAATTGGGATTGATTGCACCCGATGAGAATCCCTGATATACGATTGTCCCCATAACATAGAACGCAGGGGAGAGCGTCCGGCATAACGCTATCATTGTTGTTAGTCTCCTTCTATCAATTCCCCACTCCCCTGCACCTAAATGACTTTGAACAATGGTCTTGCATTTGCCAACCGTGAGTGGTAGCCATTTTGATCGAGCATGGGATTTAGTCAAAGCCAGACTCACGGAATCGGACAAGAAGGATTGGGGCAAGCCCGGACAGATGATGTGGTGGGCCAAGAGATATGGAGGAGAAATGCCCCGTGCTGTTCCGTATCCGTGGAACCCATACACGTCGGGGCCAATGAAAGGACTACTTGGGCCTGAAAGGCCAAAGGATCAATTTTGGGGCGGGGGCAATCGTGACGTTTATGATTTCATGGATTTGGATGAGAATAGGGATTTGTTGAATCAATTGCTAGGTAGTCCAAGAGATAGGAACATAACCGGCTATCCGCTTGAGGGGCGAGAGATTGTCCCTTGGTCTGAGTTCATGGTTAATGAGGGAATAGCAGATATAGACTCTATGAGTTCAGCAAGGGAAGCCGTAGGTGGTTATGGCAAGCCGGGTAAATTAGAGGGAATTAGTGTTTTAGATAAACCCGCAATTGCCTGTAAAACCAAGACTTGTGGTGCGTGTGAGGCTTGCTATGCTAGAGAGCGCAACATGGCCTCTAACCCTGCTCAGGCGAGGCAATACGACATCCTAGATAGGATACTAACCGATCCTGTTCGTGTGGCTTCGGGGTTGGACGAGTCCTTGTTCGATGCCGCAAGACCATATGCAGGTGGAAAAGACCAACCCGCCAAGACTCGCATCTTTGCGGCGGGTGATGGCAAAGACGCGGGAGAGTTCTCAATGATTACAGATGTTCTGAACAATCAAAGGCCATGGGAGTTGGCCGGATTGTCGCATTGGCTTTCGACACGACAATACCCTGCTGTGCATGATTTCTTACAGGCAAGAAATTGGAAGGACGACGTATTCCCCGAAAATCTTCATTTCAAGGTGTCTCTGCCCGGTCACGAAACACGAGACAGCATTCCCAAATACACAGGCCCACACGCCGATCTCATTCGGGACATTCTCTCTCATCCTCAAATATCCACTACGACTTATCTTGAACCGGATCACAAAGGAGAAGGTATTCAGATATGTCCCGCTTCAGAACCCGAAAATCCTTCTGAGTGCAAAGAAGTCATAGATCCTAGAACTGGTTTGAAAGGTTGCACTTCCTGTCATTCTATGGCAGATATTGGTTATAGGCATCATGGCCGAACAAAGGAACAAACTGAACTCTCTCGGCAAGCGTTAGAAGCGGCTGTGGCAAACATGAGATTTCGACAAGACCCCGAATACAGACGAATGGTCTTAGGTCGAAGAGTGACATAGAAAAATATCCCAACACTCATAACCCTATTAGGGCTGACATTATCTCATGGGAAAGCACGTTTCTGTAATTCTAAGAGATGATTTGTATCATTTAATGGAGTCAAAGAGAGGTCTAGTGGCAAAGTCCGCATTTCTCAATATGGTAATTGAGAAGGGCTTTCGTGCATTGGAGAAAGGAGAGTGAATGAATGGTAATGCAACAACCACCGCCTTTTGGAGGAGGTTCGCCCCCTCCATGGGCAAATGACAGCCAAAGAATAGATGTTAATCTGATAGCCATGCTACTGTGGCAAGCCCTTCTAACGGGTTGCGCTGTTGGCATATCGCATTTGGATTGGTATCTTCCAGATGCCGAACCGGCAGAGATGGGTCTTCAGTATGGTCTGATCTGTTTTGGTTTCCTTTGCATAGCCATGGTTCTGTTCCAAGTGGGTGGAATAAGGGATAGCCTAGCCATGAGAGCAGAGTTCTCCCAAGAAGCACGATATGACAAGTGGTTTAGAAATCAAATGCAACTTCAATCCAGAAGATTCCAGAAAGAACAGATGAGAGCAGAATGGGGTAATCAGTTCACTCAAGCCACAGGCAAGAATTTATTCGGTGTCCCCAACGACGGTTCTGATGAGACAGATGAAGACTAGGGGGGATAAACTTGGTGTGGCCGTTTAGCACCAAGCAAGAGAGACAAGCGGAAGCAATGTCTCAGATATTGGCTGAAAATGCATATGAACGAAGGATGGAACGGCTGGCCGGATGGGTGCGGACAGTTATTGCATTAATTGGAGGGATAGCCCTTACTTTTCTCACTCTATTCCTCTTAGACAATATAGGGAATGTGAGTCCCACAGAAGTATGGGAGTGGCTAACGGACAGGGAGTGATCCCTTGAGTTCCGCAATGTTAGCAGGTCATATTGTAATTGCATCTTTCAATGCGATAAAGAAACTGTATAGGACTTTGAAGCCCCACAGAATAGGAGTCTATGGCCCAAGTATGACGGGCAAGACCACATTGGATCAGTATCTGACAGTTCCGGGTGACATCGAACCGATTCCTGTTGAGTTTAGGACGACTCATGCGAGGCAGAATGGGTATTATATTCTGCCCAAACCTCATCGGCATCAAATCAAATGGAAAAAAGAACGACACCCCATATCAAGTTCTGATGTGGGTGGGCAATCGCAATTCAGAAGTCTATGGGTTGAAGATATGTTTTTTCGGCGTCCTAATGTTGTATTTTTCATGGTTGATGACCGGGTTTTGAAATATCCTCAATTCACAAAGGATGCTGTGGCTTCTTTGTCATATCTCGTGGATGCGATCGTTGGAAAAGAATACCCTCGGACTCTTAGCAGAAAAGCCCGTAAAAATGCAAAAGGGGGTTATCAACCCGATATGTTCTGTTTCCTAATCAACAAGATGGATTTGTGGTGGACTCCACAGGCACAGTATCTTTGGGATAAGAGACTCCAAAGAGAACATCCTATTGTTTTTCCATTTAGACAACAGTTGCGGAGATTGAGAAAAGCAGGTATTCAAGCCGATGTTGAGGCTATTTCGGCCCAACATGGGATGAATGTCGAAAAGGTCATGATAAAGATGATTGAAAGTTTGTGATATTCGGAAAACAGTAAAGAGGGTGTTAGAGGTGACAGGACTATGATGAACATGATGCCATCCATGCCCAATATCTGGAATAGCGGTGTTAGGCTGTCGGGACTTACTGATGAGCAACTCATGAAATTAGCACAGGAAACTGGCGTCAGTTTTCAATTGTTGAAGTCTCAACAAAGGGCTGAAATGGCAAATGCAAGCGGTTCTTCGATGCCCGGAGAGGAGCAAGAATCGTTTGTTCCGACTGTGGAGATCCGATTACACAGCAACCCTAAGAATCCTCGTAAGGCGAGAAAGAAAAACATCAAGATGCTTCGGAAGGCACTAAGGCCACCAAGATACAATTTCGGGCTTTTCAGAATATACAGATACAACGCAGCACACGAGTGTGCTTGCTGCGGTGTGGATATTCGCAGGTTCATAGAGGGAGATGATAATGCGTATGCTCACATTATTGACGAGGACACCCGTATGTCTCTAGCAGACATCTATTGGTTCGATGAAGATACAGGGCAACCGAGGAAACCACACGCTAGGACTCATGGAGATATAGGTGATGAGTTGAATAGTAGCCTGTGTCCCGCACATCTTCACATATATCACACCCTCAAGAAAATCCAACAAGAAGAAATGTTGGAGAATGATGGTATTTCAAGACCCACAAGCATGGGGACAAAGTTTCTCAGAGTCCCCGGATTCGGTGCGCCCAAGACAAAAAATCGTTCGACTACCGAATCTCTAGTCAAATACGAACCGTTTTTTCGCATGATTCAACAAGATGTTCAGCATCAAAAGGGGATTAGTATGACTCAACACCCAAACCCAATAAGTGGCGTTGCAGATCTTGTCACAATAACCTTTGATTTGAGAGCATTACAAATACAAGATGCACAGAGGCAAAGTGGAATGATAGGCGTTCCTGCCGTGAATAGTGCCGCACCACAACAACAACAAACAAATGTCCCTTCCCCTAATCCACAACCGGAGGCCGGGGCTACACAATAAGAGGAATGAAAAATGGGTTGGTTTTCAAGAAATACAGAAGAACCCACGCAGCAATTTGGTGCGCCGACTACGTTTGGTGCAATGGGTGGCGGCATGGGATATGGAATGCAAAATGGAATGATGGATCCGATGCAGATGCAGATGATGGGGCAGAACCCCATGATGCAAGCAATGGCAAACGATCCGATACAGGCAACGGCAAGATTGCTACAATACAATGATCCTGTATCTGAGTTCATACAGGGCAATAACATGGGTGTTTTGCTTGATTTGGTTGGTGAAGTAGTGACATTGGCTTTGAAGGACTTCTTCCAAGCAATCACACTAGCAACCGATGATGATGGAAAGATCACGATTGATACCAATTCCCTTCCATCTAGCCTTGTATCAATGTCTCCTGAGAATCTCAGATTGACTCTGCAAAGCCTCCAATCCGCTTGTCAGACTCAGACTCAGATGAACCAACAGCAGATTCAGATGCTACTTGCGGCTCATAATCCAATGATGAACAATCAACCCGGTTTCTTTGGTAGTCTTCTAGGTGGTATGCTCGGCAATCAGATGCAGCAACAGGGTGGCATGAGTGCAATGGGAACTGCCGGAATGGCATTGTTGTGAGGTGAGAGATATGGCAAAAGATTCTTTTGAGCAAAATATGGGGCTAAACCCCATGCATACGACAGTAGCGATGTTCAGCCCCAACAAGATACTGGTTGAGAGTGCGACGATGATCTTCATCATTGCATTTATGTTGCTAGATATTGTGATACTCCTATACAAGGGGCCAACCATGAGTCCGACACAATCCATGCTTGCATTGGTCGGACTCTTCGTGGTGTTCCTATTGGCGGGCAGACAATACGCCTCCTTTCGGTAGCGGCCCTTCGATCAGGGCCGGGGGATTTACCCCTCAATACTCCGCACCTGTGGCATACTACAATCCGGCTCCCGCCAAGACGCCGGTCAATCCCTTTGATGTTGATCAAGATGGTGATGTGGACTTCAAGGATGTCAAAGCCGCAATCAAGCGCAGAGGTGTGAAAGAGTGTCAGGATTGTGGCAAGCCACTCAAGAAGAAATCGAAATATGGGACGGGATTATGCGTTGAATGCTATCGCAACCCACCTAAGCATAAACTGTGCAAGGCAACAGTCGCTTCCGGGAACAGATGTAAGCGACGTATCGCAACTGATTCCAAGAAGGGATACTGCGGTATTCATATGAAGAAACATGAAAAGACCCAATAACCATGGTATGACGTTGCCCATATCATGGCCGGTCGGCGGACACGCAAGAATTGTCCATTCTGTAATCATCCAGATAGGGATTCTTTGGAACAACAAATCCGAACAGGTATCCTCAAACCCGAAGATCTCGATAGGTCAGAAGGATGGGCTTCTGGTTCAGCCCATAGACATATGAGGCGACACGCAGGTGATTACCATAACAATAGCAATTCGGACTGTCCCATATGCACTCATCCCGAAAGAGCCGAGATTGAATCTTCAATCTTAGAAGGAAGGGCAGGGATAGAAGAGTTTGCATATGAATTGAATGTTGATGACTCGATCATCTCCCATCACATGGAGAGGCACATCAAACCACTCATCAAAGCAGCAGCCGAAGTGGAGATGATACCTACTGCGATTCAAAGCACTCGTGATTCCCTTGCTAAGATAGAAAAGAACATGAATCGACTGGATAGCATTTTCACACTTCACCTTGATGGTTTAGAGGCTCAATACATTGAAACTCCAGATTTAATCTCCCCAAAGGACATAGACCTAGCCGTTCGTCTTCATCGTGAAATCAGAGAGACTCTGAACGAATTGGCAAAGTGGATGGATAAGATGGAAGTAATAGACAAGAGTGAGTCAATCAATGTCATCACAGTCATTCAAGCGCACTTTGCAGAGAAGTCACCTGAAGAGTGGAGAGTCCTAAGAAACGCATTGGCAGAAGCGGGGGTGCTTGAAGAATGAAAACCATGCGTCAATTGATGCTCATGGATACTCCTTATGAGGAGGTCTTGCACGATGAATATCCAAAGACCGAGCAAGATTTGATTATGTTCCTCGATGGTTTGGATTTCGTCGTTGAGGAATGGCTCGACTCTTTGAGTCTTGAAACTTCAAATGACATGGAAAGAGAAGCATCGCAGGGAACTGCTTCTGATGTGATGCTGTCCGTTATGTGGTGCAGATATGCGATAAAGGAATTATGGAAGGTTGCTGATGAAGATGAAGAGAAAAGTATCGGCTACATAGATGTCATGAAATCAATTAAGGATCTCAAACAACAATTCATGAATTTGGCAAAGAGGTATTCCCGTGAGCCATATCTCGCCAATTGGTATCTTGATCTTCCATTGCGTGTTCAATCATCATTCAAGAATATCCACTTGAAAAAGATTGCAGAAAGGAGTGCTTAAGATGTCTAAGATTGTATTATCTTCAGATATTATCAAGATAAGTGCTAATCCCCGTGACGTTGGGAACATATGGCGACCACGGACTCAAGAGTTCACAGGGGGATACAATGGTCGTGAGATGGGCAATTATGGCGATCTCGATGTAAATCCAAATGAAAATGCAGATGGACTCTCGCACCACACTCGTGGAACACCAGAGGACACCGAGAGCAGCGAGCAGAGAGATCCAGAGAAGAGGAGAGAGAAAGCACTCATAGAGTTGATTCCGGGATTAAGGCACATTGACATCAGGCCAGAGAAAATGGATGAGATGATGGAACGAAGCCCCATGCTAGAGCAAGAGAATGAGTTGCTTGAGTCTGGCCTCGGTGTTGATTTAGGAGCCAATGGCTTGTCTTTAGCCGCAGGGGCTAATGTCGGAACCGTCAGAAGCACTACTCCAAACGTCACATATGGGCATCCATCAAGGGGAATGGTTAGAACGAGTTCTGAAGTCGTCCAACAGGACATAGAGAAGGCTCGGAGAAAATACAAGGGAAGGAAATACGAGGAGGATGAAGAAAGTGAAGAAGAGGAAAAGAAATCCAAAGCCAAGAAAAAGCGAAAGAAAAAGCGATCGGGCAAAAAGGGACGAAAGAAAGTCGGAGGAAAACTCGATACCACCGGAGGAAGAGACATCAAGTCCAAGACAAAACGGCGAAAAGCAGCCGCACAACTACAACTTGACGCTCCTGCTAGACGACAATCATTCGCACCCAACGTTAAATCAACTGCAATAAGACAACAGGGTGCAACGAGATCTGAGGGGATACCTCTTAGGCTCCGTGATCCTGTCGCATATCAACGAAAGTTAGCAAACGAGAAGATGCGAAGGGCGGGAGGATCACTCCCTAGAGAACATACTCACCATCGTTCTTCGGGTGCAACGGGTATTGCCGAAACAGCAACTCGTGGAGGGTATATTGGCGGAACCAAGGGTTCGACAAAGATGCCTTCGACTTCTGGTTTGGGAACGAACATGAGGAGTGGTATGAAGCGAGACAGGGTTGAACGAGGATGGGTTGGCGACCCCCTTGGCTTGGGTGATCCAATACCCGATATGAAACTGGCTTCGGAAATCGTTGAGGTCGATGATATGCTCCTCAAAGCAAGCAAATTGAGCAGAACCGAGATTATTCACCTTAAGAAGAAAATCGAGAGACTCATGAGGAAATTGGAGAAACTCACCAAATCGTCCCCAATACTGGATGAGCATTCAAAACGAGGTGGACAAGCAAGTGAAGACAGGGCATCGGCTCCGACAGGCCCGACCGAGGTGAATACCGAGAACACGGCAGCATACAGTTTCGATGATACATCTCTCGCTTTAGGCATGGTAGGCAAGAGGTGAATCAAATTGCCATGGGTGTTCGATACTGATAGTTTCATCATCAAGTCAGAGGGAATATTCGATTTCGATCAATTCATCAACACCATAATGGGAACCGAGGACGTTTCCCTTGCGGGTTTGCAGAATGCCGTATATGGTATGGATCACAACTTCGATGACTTTGAGGGGAGGCAGATGAATGCCTATGAGGCAGATGCCATAGAGATGGCTATTCGTAGTGGGAAGATAGATGCAAACATAGGTCGGATAGTCCATTCAGGCCCCGGAACACCGGGCTACGAGCAAGCAGTAAGTCAAGCCCTTGCAGTAGGAAGGCAATTAGTGAATGCAGCAGCAGAGAAGCAGATTGAGATAAACAATCAAGCAGGTCATGGTTTCCAAGCACCACCACTTCCATTCAGACCGGATGGGAGGTTGAATGCCGAATACGTTAGTGGTGCGGGTGCGACTTCCACCGTCAATATGCAAAAGACCGGGCCAATGGGAAAAAGACGAGGCATGGGTTCGTTCAATCCGTATAATGCCAATGGGGAACTTGTCACTAGCATCCTCTCCGGGCGAAACAATCAGCAAGAGGGTTGGGCAAGGTGGTATGAGGAGGGAGCCAAGGAATTGGGCCTAGTTGAAACTAGATACAACAGACAAGGACAACCCCGTGGTGATAAGAGATTCGTTATACCTGCTCATTATGTTCACAACGATGTCATCTCCATAAACGACAAAAATCTCCTAACGAGGATTAGCAATCACATAAAGGGACTCCAAGGACAAGGCATGGCTCACGACCAAATCAAAGCAGATCTCATTCAACAGCCATTCATGTTCAATGCATTGCACCATTCATATCACAACTTCGATAGCATACACAATCGTATCGAGAGGAAGCATCAGGAGAATCAAGAGATACGAGATGGTCTGATGCAACCTGCCGAAGACGACGATCTCGATGCTGCTGCCGGTCAGCCCGGTATCCCCGGATTGGATTCGATAGACAGAAGCATAATCCCGCCGGAGGCTCAGGGAGATGCATGGGCTAGATGGACGAATAACCACAATTACGGTTCGCATAACAAAAGATCGGTCAAGCAGATGATGAGTGCCTTCGACATGGAAGAGGAGGAAGCCAAGGCAATCTTCGATAGAGCCAACATGAGTCCAGACCAAAGCGGACTCAAGGGGAGCAGAGAGTCCAGACTGTTCCAACTCCTCTATATGCATGAGATGGACAAGCATGGAGGGAACCTCCCACAGGATCACCATTATACCGGGCCGAGGCCACCACTCGATGGTCGAGGAATACAACCCGGCGAACCTGCTCCACCACCAGTAGTGGCACAGCCCCCCGGCCCTGTTCCGCAACCGAACATACCGCCGAACGCACCAGTCAATCCACCTGCTCCACCACTACCATTAGGGCCTCAAGTGGTCGCTACGCCTCCTCCTATGGTTAATGCAGCACCGAAGCCACCGACTCAATACGATGTTGCACCAAGCCGCATGGGCGCGATGGCTCGCGGTATAACTAATCAAAATAGCAATATACCATTGTCCGAAAGCGATTCTGTTGGGCCAACGGTAGGTGAAAGATTGTCAAGGTTCGCAGAACTGTTAGGACGTGCATCCTCAAACGACATATTCCGACGCTCGGAAGAGTTCAAAACAGAGATAGAGGATTACATAGAAAGCGTTCAAGTCGAGTTGGCTCAGACTGTGATAGAGGATTACCAAGACATCAAGAAAATGGACATCAACAATCCCCTTGACATAGCAATCCTCGGTAGTAGGATTCAGAGGCCAACTAATGATGTCATCACCATATTCCATACTCGTGGGGATTGGAGAAACATAGCAAAATCATTTCACGTCGATCACAAAGACGTTCAATTGGTGAAGGTGGCTCTGAATGGATAGCATAGTCCTAGCAGCACGTTTGCATAGCATGGGTGGTGCGAGAGAGGACATCAGAAAGGCCATAGAGTCATGGAATCTTGAGAAGAAGGTTGTTGTCGATGAGCAAGGGAGAGCCGTGCATGATGATACAGGAGCGAAGGAAATGTTCCCTCGCATGACTAATTGGATGCAAGGCGAAGGATTCCGAAGAGATGCGACAAACCCTCGACCTCGCAACCCCAATGAAATCCCTGACTTGCGTCAGGAGATAGAAGGAGATCCCAACAGAAAGGGTGCAGATGTCGAACAAAGCGGTGCGAAAGGGGGGCGGATAACAGACGCCGACCGTGCAAGGGTCGATCAGATAACAGGTGGGAACAACGCCCAAAGCAACGTCGATGCATCGTCAAAGGGCAGAGCCACAGGTATGGACAATAGGATTTCTAATCTTGAGAATAGGTTCAACCGCAGACAAGCAGGTGAACCACCAAGCATGGGCGATAGGATGAAGCAAGGCTTTGGCAATGTGAAAGAAGCCGTTGGCAACGTCGGTTCCCGCATAGGTGCAGCAGGTAGCAAGGCACTCACTAGCGCAGGGGAGGCAATCGGAAACGCCGCTACTGCCGCCAAGGATAAGATGGGTCAAGCGGGAGAGAAGATGGGTCAAGTCAGAGACAAGACCCTTGCTGCTACTGATGATGCTATGATGGGAGCCGCTAGGAGTCTTGGTCGTGGAGTAGGGACGGCACAGGCCAAGGGTTCCCAGATGATGGGTTCGGCTAAGGAAAAGGCAGGTCAAATGGGAGCCAAGGCTTCTGAGTTGGGCGGAGGTATGCTAGATGCTGCCAAGCGACTAGGACAAGGCGCATATGGTAAGATCCAGAATGCCGCATCGAAGGTTCCCGGCATGGCAAGTGCCGCCAAGCAGAAGGCGGGCGAGATAGGTGCTGGCG